>Ga0351867_10055_pt1 | contig 37128 bp, 33 predicted proteins | sample TotcelHFGM3001M8_FD_206779 | JGI IMG/M metagenome (GOLD analysis project Ga0351867, IMG submission 206779) | Enriched cells from coal bed in the Powder River Basin, Montana, United States - Total cells FGM rep2 HSBNCT.FGM.300.1.M8 ...
GCTCGCGCGCTGGTGCTGCTGTGGAACGCATCCGCGCGGGTCGTGGACCCGGCCGACTACCAGACCTACACATGGGAGGACTGGTCCAGGCTGTGTCCCAAGGACGGCGATCGGTTCATTCAGGCGGTTCGGTTTCGGATGCGTGTGCCGGAGGTGATCACGCTGACCGGTTACGATCGGCTGCCTGCGGCCGCCGTGACGTTCAGCCGGCGGAACATTTTTAAGCGGGACCACTACACCTGCCAGTACTGCGGTGCGCAGCCCGGCATGGACGAGTTGACGCTCGACCACGTCGTCCCGCGTGCCCAGGGCGGCCAGTCGCGGTGGGACAACTGTGTGCTGGCTTGCATGGCGTGCAACAAGCGCAAGGCTGACCGTACGCCGGAGCAGGCCAAGATGCGGCTGAACCACACGCCGGTCCAGCCGAGATGGAATCCGCGGTACGCCGCTCACGATCTGCGGATCGAAAGCTGGTCGAAGTTTTTCAGCGAGGCGTACTGGAACGTCGAACTGCAGAAGTAGAGGTAACGCAGCTCCCGGCCTGCGGGCCGGGAGCGTTAATGCCGACGTGGCTCGATCAAGAAAGGCATCCGCCTTGTAAGCGGGTTCATGCTGGTGCGAATCCAGTCGTCGGCTCTGCCGTGAAAACGTCCCGATGGTGTAACGGAGCGCACAGGACTCTCCTAAGGTCCTGGTCCTGGTTCGATTCCAGGTCGGGACGCTGACAACATGGCCCGTGGTTGTGCCGGATCGCATGACAGCTTCCGACGCTGTTGGACCAGGTTCAATTCCTGGACGGGCTACTGAGTTACGGCCTGCGAGTGTGACGGACGGCACGGCGGTCTTCGGAACCGCAAGACGGGGTTCAATTCCTCGGCGGGCTGCTTGCGATGTCCTCGGAGTGTGCCGGATCGCACGCGACTCCGCGAAGGTCGCAGACCAGGTTCAATTCCTGGCGAGGACACTGAAATCCAGACGCTGGAGCCAGACGGCACGGCCACCGGCTGCAAGTGCGGTTCAAGTGGGTTCGACTCCCACCGGCGTCTCTGACCGTCCGACTGCCGACCCAGACTACATCGACTTTGGGAGCCGAAAGGTGTCCGGGCGTGAACTTCGTCGGAGGGTCGCTGTACATGCCCAACTGCCCGCCGGGACTACATCCAGGCTGTTAACGTGGTGCGAAAAGCACCGTTGTCTCGGTAAACCTTCGTTGGGTCTGGCAATCCACGGTAGGGGCTGAACCAGGACACGGTATCCGTGTCTTGTACTTTCAGCCCAACTGCCAGCCGGGACTACATCAACCATCTCCGACGTGTCTCGGCAACCGACTTCGTTGGGCGTTATTGACTTCAGACTTCCGAAGGCCGACGGTCTTCGAAAGTCGCTTTTTGATCGGACGCAAACGCAGCCATCCAGCAACACCAGGAGACATGACCGTCTGCCGATTGGAGTACATGGTTGAAAACCCGCAGTTGTGGGTTCGAGTCCCACCGCCTCCACTTGCTTCGTCGGGGGTGTAGCTCAAATGGATAGAGCAGCGTAAACCTCCGGTCACAACTTCGTCGGTCATTTGCTTTGAAAACACCCTGACTGCCGATTCGGAGTACATGCCTCGTAAGCCGGAGATTGTGGGTTCGAGTCCCACCCGCGCCGCCGCGATTGCAGTGACGCGGTAGGCTAACTGGTCAAGCCGCCGTAACGTCTCTGATTCACAACTTCGTCAGGATTTGATACACGCTCGACTGCCGGAGTGGAGTACATGGTTAAGCAGGTTCGACTCCCGCCCGGCCCCCTCAGCTCGATCCATCTGCGGGGCCGGACCTTGTGATCCGCGCGTGCGCGGATTCGCAGGGATTCGCTCTGCCCCACAACCTCGTCGAGCGCTCATACACCGATCCGACTGCCGGTGCGGAGTACATCCACCAACGATGCCGGGGAAGCGGAAACTTCCCAGTACCCATGCGGTACGGCAGCTCTGCCAACGCCTCGTCGGGTCTTTTGAAGAAGGAGGTCACGATGGCCAACACGACTTTGTTTTCCAGCATCAAGAGGAAGCTGCTGCGAACCGACTCGACCAACGAGGCCGGAGGCCGGGCGTACAAGTTCGCGCCAAAGCATGCGCTGGCCCAGCTGGCGGCAACGGGCTGCTTCAACGGCTCGTACTACGCCACGGCCGAAACACAGCTGGACGAGCTGCGCAAGCTGATCGACCAGGTCGATGACAACGTCTTCCTGGCCAAGCTGGCGGCATACGCGCGTGAGCAGGCGTTCATGAAGGACATGCCGGCGGCGTTGTTGGCCATCCTGTCGAAGCGCGACTCGCAGCTGATGCACAAAGTGTTTGACCGCGTGGTCGACAACGGCCGGGTGCTGCGCACGGTGTTCCAGATGATCCGCTCGGGCCAGTTTGGCCGCACGAGCCTGTCGTCCAGCTTGCAGCGGGCGTTCCAGCGGTGGCTGAACGAGGCCTCGGTGGGCGCGCTGCTGTCGGCCTCGATCGGTGACCGGCCGAGCCTGCGCGACGTGTTGCGTCTGGCCCGTCCGACGCCGAAGGACAACGCCCGGCGGGCGCTATTCGGCTGGCTGACCGGCAAGGAGGTCGAGAAGTGGGCGCCGGCTGCGGAAGCCGACCTGCCGGAGCAGGTGCAGGGACTGATCGCATACCGCAAGGCTGAGTCGGCGGAAGCCCAGGCTCTGATCCTGGGCAACCTGTCGGTCCGCTGGGACTTGCTGGCCGACGCAGCCCAGGGTCCGCTCGTCTGGAAGGCAATTGCTCACCAGATGGGTCCGCAGGCCCTGCGCATGAACCTGAACACGTTGCTGCGACACGAAGTGTTCAGCAACGGTACGAAGGATAGCGCGATGGTGGATTACGTGGCTGGTCGGATCGCCGACGCCGGCGAGATCCGCCGCTCGCGGCAGTTCCCGTACCAGTTCCTGGCCGCGTACCTGAATGCGGACGAGACGGTGCCGCAGAAGATCAAGGCTGCGCTACATCAGGCGGCCGAGACTGCGTGCGGGAACGTGCCAGAGTTGCCGGGCCCGGTCTTGATCGGCTTGGATACTTCGGGTTCGATGGGCGCAGCGGTCACGAGCAACCGGGGCCGGGGTGCGACCAGCAAGATGCGGTGCGTGGATGTGGCGGCATTGTTCGCCGCGGCCATCCTGCGCCGGAACCCGGACAGCGTCGTGGTGCCGTTCGACACGGCGGCGTACGAGGCGAAGGTCGATCCGCAGGACACGATCCTGAGTCTTGCGGAGCGGCTGGCCAAGTACGGTGGCGGTGGCACGGACTGCTCGCTGCCGCTGGCTCAGGCCAACAGCAAGTACGCCCAGCGGCGGTTTGCGGGCGTAGTGCTGGTCAGCGACAACGAGAGCTGGGTCTACGCAGGTCGTGCCTTCGGTTACGGCCAGCAGGGCGCCACGGGTGTGATGACCGAGTGGCAGAAGTTCGTCGCCAACCAGCAGCGGCTGGGTAACGACCGGCCGAAGCTCGTCTGCATCGACCTGCAGGCGTACGCGACCACGCAGGCACCGGAGCGGGAAGACATCCTGAACATCGGTGGCTTCAATGACGCCGTGTTCAGCGTCGTGGCGTCGTTCTTGAGTGGCGACGCCAGCCGCTTCGTGGCCGAGGTCGAGGCCGTCGAGTTGTAGACCGGCCCTATCGTCGAAAATGAACGCCCCTGACCCAGCGATGGACCGGGGGCGTCTTCTTGCGCTCGTGTTGGATCGGTGCAACCAGAACCGATCCCTCTTCACGGCAAACGCTACCCAGGGATTAACCCCACGGGCGTCGGCGGGCCTGGGCCGCGGCGACGCTCCGGCGGATGAGTTCGACGTCCTCCTCGATTTGGAAGTCGAACATGCCTACGCACAGGAAATCCGCACCGCCATCGAACGCGTACTGAAACCCTTCGGCGGGCGGAATCGCCCCGGCAGCCAAAACCTGGAAGGCGATCCAGGGGACCTTCACCCCACGAGCCCTTCACCCTTCCTTCGCTGCTGGGACGTTGACTCTTGAGCCTGCGTCTGAACTGAGGGCCAGCGAATCACTCAAACCAAACATACACCGCAATCGTGTTCCCGTTGGCCACGATCGGTACCTGCAACTTCGCGCCGGCATCATTGGCCTGCGTGCCGGCTGGTGTTGTCGAGCGTGGCGATGCATAATGAATTGAACCTTCCTGAGAAGCAGCCGGCTGCGATCGAGTCGAGCCGAGGTTCGCGTTGCGCCGGCACAGCAGCGTGTGCGTTCGGCGGGGGCGACGGAATTCAACGGCTCATGCGCTGGCTGATGGCAATGATCTTCCTGACGGTGGACCGGCGACATGAAAGAAAACGATCGTGCTGAGGCCCGAGGAAGCGCAGCCGTCGAGAGCCGGCTCTCGTTGACAGTCAGAAGCGAAGTGTTCAACAGCTTCTGTCTTTTGACCGGCGGCGGGTTCCGCGTCTGGATTTCATCAGCTTGCACAATCCGGGACTTGCTTTGCACGCAGTTGGGGATCGAAGAAAACTACCTGCGGGACCGCATCCAAACGATTTTGCTGAACTCGAAAGTCGTGGATGATCCCGGTGCGGCGATTGTGACAGCCGGCTCGCAACTGGCCCTCTCGGCTGCGATGCCGGGGTTGGTGGGTGCCACGCTGCGCAAAGGAGGGTACTACGCGCCGATGCGCAGCTCGATTTCCCATGACAACAGGAACACACAGGGGTCCGCCGAACGACAGGGCAGTGTGACCATCAAGCTGTTCAACCTTCTGCAACAGGAACTGGGCGGTTCCTTGCTGCAAAAAGGCATTCAAATCCCGGGCGAATTGCTCGCGGGCCTGTTACGTCGTTGCAACGCGCGCCTTGGATCGGCCATCGTGACCGTGGTGGTGGATGGAGAATTGCTCCCGGTTGCTGCCTTCTTAAAAACGGATTGGAATGCGTGGCCTGTACTGCTCCGAGTGAAGGTTGTTGCGTGAATCGCTTTTCCTGCCGCGTGCTGGTCCGCGCAAGAAACGAGGGCCGGTATTCTCGTCTGCCAAGATGATTGCCGTACCATCGTCGTTCCCGTGCCGGCGTCGCGACACCGGGGACCACCGGCCGTTTCGCCCCTCGCATTTACGAGACTTTCCCCGGCCATAGCCCACAGACGCGTTTCCACCACTCGCCCGGGTCCGCGGCGTTGATCAGCTCCAGCAGCTTCCGCCCGGATTGGGTTTGGATACGGGGCGCCGCCGTGTCAATCCACAGCTGTGCATCTTGGTTGCCGCGGACGATCAATTCCCGAGCGGTAAACACCATCTCCAGAATCTCGGCCTCTTTCGCAAGTGTGCCGGCGACGGTGGCCTGAGTGTCAACTTCTTTCCACATCCGGGCGATGGCCGCGCCCGCGGCTCCCAGTTCATCCGTCTGGTCATGCACTGCTTCATCTTCTGCGAGCTGCACGTATTGCCGCTGAACCCGATCTGCGTCGCCCACGCGAACTTCATGAATATCGTGAAACAGGATCATCGTCGCCACCAGATGAGGATTCTCAAAGCGTTCGCAGTGAGCCAGCAAGTAGCCGAGGCAGGCAGCTCGCTGCGAGTGTTCGGCAACGCTTTCCGGGTTCTCGTAAATGCGAAGCCAGCCGTGACGGGCTTCTTGCCGGAGCTGGCCCAGCTCAAACGTGAAACGCACCACGGCGTCAAAATCCAGTTCGCTTGTCATGGAGAACAATGTCGTCTATTGCGCAACCGATGGCAAGCACGCACGCGGGCGGCGATGGGCCATGACCTGCCGGCAGCCAGGTGGCTGCTCCCGGCGTGCAAATCGGGACTTTCGCCTGCACGTCGGACACGCCGTGCCAAACGCATGGCATGCGAGTTGCCGGTTGCCGAGTCGGTCCCGTCCGAGATGCAGCGTGGCTCACAGAAGGCAATTCGCCACTGGACGTGAGCTAGCAAGCCTTCGGCCTGTCACGCCATTTAGGCCCGGCAATACCGGGGCGTCGAGGTCGATGGTTGCCGCGTTGTCGATGAGAACTTTCATGACGTTGCCTCGAAGCGTGGCCCAGACTCGACGATTTCGGCGGTCACCGGCGTCTTTTCGAGAAGGACAGCCAACCAACCCGATGTCCGGCCGTCGCCACCACTTGTGCCGACAGGGGCCATCGAAATTACGCGCCAGCCATCGGCCAGCAGATCCTGCAAATGTTCCTCGATCTCCCCGTGCTCCATCTTTTTCGGGGCCTTTCCAAACGACAATCCATCCCAGGCGTTGAAGCCGATGGTAACCAGTTTTTGCATTGAACACCTCGTAGCGTTTTGGGTGACTTGATCGCCAAATCAGTCTTGGGGACGACGCCGAACCGCATAGCGGATGAACGAAATCAGCCCGGCAAATCGGTAGTTTGGATCGGCGTAGTGCTCGATGACGTAGAATGCGAAGTAATACGCGCGGCAAAACGCCCAGACAGTCAACGCCAAGAGCAAGCCGACTTTGAGCGACGGCGTTTCCAACAGCAGCAGGGCGCTGGAAGCGATGCCAATCAACAAGAACAGGACGCCCTTGGTCCACAGTAACTTGGGGTTTTTGATGTCAGTCACATTTCGCTCCGGCAGATACCATTCAGGTCGGCTTAGCCTTGCACGACATTTCGTCGAGCTGCTCTTGGTGGCGGTCGATGTGCAGCTTGTGGCTTGATGGGTGAATCGTGACCCATCGCCACACGCGCGATTGCCGTCGTTGGAAGCTGAACACATGCAAAATCCCCGTGCTGACATTCGCGATCGTTCCCTGATACGCGTACCGATGCGACGAGACAAGCACGCGTCCACGCTCGGATATCTCACGGGAAATGGTCCTTTCGATTCCAGCCCTGCCCGGAACGGCGAGGACTTCATCCTGAATCCTAAGGATCACCTTCGGCTCCTGCGTTCGGTAGTGGGTTTTCGGGGATTGGAACCGTGCTCAGTTCGATGACTGCTTCTCTGGGTAAAATCGCAGCGGGTTCGCTTCCGGCTCAGGCACCAAGTTCGACAGCCCGAATCACCTTCACCCCGGCATCTTCCGCAATCAATACCATGTGCGAGGTGCCCGAACCACCAGGGAACGCAACGACCAAGTCCGGTTCTTCGGCGAGCATTTGCCGGTTCCGTTTGGGACCGGCCCCGCGGCCGTATCGTCGCCAGTCTGGCGGGCAGGCAAAGATCGCGATACCGCGTTCTTTCGCCCAGTCGCCTGCAACTCGGTTGGCACCCTTGGCGTCGCCGTGGATCAGCAGCGTGAATCCGTGTTCGGCGTGAAGCCGGTCCAGCACGGTGAACAGGAAATCACGATCCTTGAAGTTTCGACCGCCGACGACGATAAAACGCATGACGAGCCTCTTGTTACACCCCAAAGCTACTCGGTCCCTTTTCTACCATTTCGCTCCCGTTCCCTCGTGTGGTCCATTGACGTCTTTCAGCTTGCCTCGTGCGTATCGCGACGTCAACATGGGGACGGCTTCGGCGTCGTCGAATTCGCCGAATCGGCTTGCGGTCTGTTGCTTGCCGGCGCAGCCCGAAATACACTAAATCGCCGAGGGGCAAAGTCCAATACACCAGCACGCGAGAAAGCATTATGCCAAGAGCAAAGAAGTCCGTTGTCGAACCAGCCGTATCCGAGGCCGGCAGTCAGCCGAATGTGAACAAGACTCAGGCGGTCAAGGATTACCTAAAAGAGCATCCCGGTGCCCTTCCGGTAGCCGTGTCGGAGGCATTGAAAGCCCAGGGCCTCGATATCGATCCGAAGTACGTGAGCAACATCAAGTTCAAGTTGGGCATCACGAAGCGGCGAAAGAAGGCGGTCGCCAAAGGCAAGGAAGCCACACCGGTTGCTGCCGCTGTGTCCACCGACATGATTTCGGTCGCCGCATTGCAGAAGGCGAAGAAGCTGGTTCAAGAGCTTGGCGGCGTACAGCAGGCCAAACAAGCGTTGACAGCCCTGGGGCAGTTGTTGGATTAGCCCGTCACGGAATTGCCGGGCCATGCCGCCGGCGTAGCGTGCAACAGCACGTAGGCGGCGTCCGAAGTCCAAGCGATACACATGGGTGTTACCCGTCCTATTCCTTATCGTCTACCAGTCCCTCTGGCCAAACCGGTCCAAGCGGCCCGGTGTCCGTTGGGTCGATTGGCTGGCCAAGGTCGGGATAGGTTCCTAGATTCAGCGATAACAGACGGTCGTAGTCGGCTCTGGCCGCGGCGCTGACGGCGGCACAACGGTCGGCGGCGACGGCGCGGCTAGCGCGGCCGGCGGCGTATGTGGCGGCGCGGACGATGCGGTCAGCGGAGTTGGGGTCGGCCCAGGAGTCCTCGACGGCGGCGGTAGCTTGGGCCGCGGCTTGGGCAGCCCCCGCGGCAAGGGCGACGGCGGAGCCGCCAGCGAAGGACTGGGCGACGGAGGCGGCGCGGCCGGCGGCATCCGCGGCGCGTTCGACGGCGTCAGGGGCGGCATTCAGGTCTTCACCGACGCAGAAACACTCGACTAATGAAATCGCTTCTTTGACAGCCGCTCCATGCATGGCGAAGCTCGATACGGTGTCAACTACCGGCAGTGCCCGCCTCGCACACCGCACCGCGTATGCAACGATTGCCAAAAGCGGCAGTTTCGTAAGGTCGTCTTCTGTCGGCAACGATGGCTGATCTGACATGGGTTCCTCCGGTCGCTGTTTGCGTCGATTATCGCCCGCCCGGTGGTAAGAAGCAATCTTAGGCGGGAACGCTGCCGCGGCTCCGACGACTCGCCTCGCTCAGCCGGCACTCATCCCCCGCACATCCCGCAAGGTTTTCCCTCGTTGGGCCCGCGCCGTCGCCCACGTTTCGTTTTGCCGTAGTTGTCGCATCGGCTGTTGTGTCGCGCGCCGCTGAACGTGTTCAACCAGTAAACCGCGCTGGAGCAGTTCCGCGCTTGTCACCCGCTGCTTGATTCGTGCTTGATTCGCCGTTACGCTGCTGGATGGCTTAGCCTAATCGCCGGCATGTCCCTGTTGGGTTACGCTGCTGTGCTGTACGGGACGAATTCCGGGGTGGCATCGACATGGAACCCAACCTGAGCCACGGATCTCAGATCGAGGCGTCCCACGCTGGCGCGCAAGTGCCATCGTCGGGCGTCGAACCTCCGCCGAAGCCATCGCCGCTGAATTGCCCCGTCTGCGGTGTGCCGATGGTTCCATCGAAACGATGGGGGTGTCGGATCGAAACCTGCGCCGAACACGGAATCTGGCTGGACAAGGACGATGTTCGTCAACGGTTTGGCAGGGTCTTGCGAGCGAACGTACCGTTTCCGATTCTCTGCGGTCTGCAAATACTCGGCGTATCCGGGGCTGTCATCGCTGCCGCGATCAATATCGAGAGCATCGTGGTAACTGGGCCCGTGTTCAGCGTCCTTGGCGTCTTGGTAGCTCTTGGTTCGCGTGCTTCGCGATCGGTATTCAATGCGATATTCGGCCTCTCGGCGATCGCAATGAGTCTGTCTTGTTTGATCTGGATCGCCGCCTTGTCATGGAGCCCCGGAGACGCGCAAAAACCTGTCACCACCGTCCTGATTTGTTACGAAACGCTGCTCCTTCCCGTGGGGTTGCTTGCGTTGTATCGTACACTTGTCCCTCGCGTTGCAGCGGTTACGGCAGATGTTCGCTTCTGGCAGTTCAACATTCGCCACCTGTTGACGACCACGTTTGTCGTAGCGGTGATGTTGGCGGTTGGAAAGCTGGGGTTCGAACACGGAGACAACGTTCGCCTCGGCATCGCGGTTGGCTTGTCTGCAGGATCAGTCATTGGCATTGGGTTCGCATTGTACTTCGGCATCACGAGGCGACACAGCGCAACGTGGGCTGAGCGGAGTGGATGATGGAACAGCAGATGGACACCGACGCCCTGCTCGCCGTCTGCCGAACAGCGTACCGCCGCGTCATGGCGGAGCCGGACGGCAACCTTCCAGCCGTGAAGGACGCGGTTGGGGCCGATTCTGAAATTGCCCCTCCAAAACCAGAAAGATCCTGATTTTGTAGGTGTTACCTCAGAGTTTCTCTGGATACCAAACTCTTCTATCACGAAAAGGCAGCCAAAGGCGCTACGGTCTGATTGATCTAATCAGCTGGCGGTCGAGTTCCCGGCTGGCGTTTGTTGCCATCGGGGCTGGTCCCCCCATATCGGGCGCGGATTCCCCCATATTGACAAACCGCCTTAACTCGCTAGGCTGCACGGAGATCCCCGCTTCAAGCTGCCGCGGCCTGGACAGACAGCCCGCCAGGTTGGACAGAAACGGAGCGGCTACGACCGATTCTGAAATTGCCCCGTCAAAATCAGAATGATTCTGATTTTGGGGGTGTTACCACAGAATTATTCTGATGACATAACGTTATGCCGCTAACCTTTCCGCGGTGCAGACGTGTTTGAACTCACACCTTCAACGATTTCACGTCACACCATGAAATCGCTCGTGTTGCTGACGATATGTCTCGCGACAACACACGCTTTTGGCGAACAACCAACCCGTGACCAGATTGTCCGGCTGTCACACGTGCAAAGAACAACAAAAGCGGATGGATCTTGTCGCCGAATTCGGGACCGATTTTTCGGGGCTCGACCTCAGTGGCGTCGACTTTCGTGGTTACTACGCTGTCGGTTACGAAGCGAACATCCGCCACGCCGACTTTTCAAATTGCAACCTGAGCGACGCCGAATTCGGTTCTAGTATTCTTGATGGCAGCGATTTCACCGGCGCGAACCTCGATGGTGCTACATTCATCACGGCAAGCTTGAAAGACACCCTTTTGCAAAACGTCAGCCTGAAAGGCACAAAGTTTTACCAAACTGACCTTTCTGGTACGAACCTCGCAAATGCTGACCTTTCTGCGGCCGACATCACTGGTTCCGATTTCACCGGGGCGAATCTCTCCAATGCAAATCTATCTGGTGCCAATAACGAATACTGGTGGAACCGTTTTCGAAATGCCGACCTGACAAACGCAAACCTGTCTGGTTTGCCACTGAACGGTGCACAGTTTCAGAATGCAACTCTGCGATCTGCGGACTTCTCAAATTGCGAATTGGTCCAAGCTGACTTTGCTGGTGCGGACCTGACGGACGCATCCTTCAAGAATTCCGATGTCGATGCGGCGGTGTTTCGTGGCGCGAGCGGGTTGAACGCCGACACTAAAAAGGAACTTGAACAACAATCGCTACGCTGGAAGTTTGAATTAAAGACCGGCATGACAGACTTTCTCAAGGCTGCATATTTCCCGTCGTATCTTTTCGTAATTGTCGTGCTGGCTGGGTTGCCCTTGCCCGCGGTGCGACGTCCTCAGAAGTCTCGTCTTTTGGTGATTGCTGTATGCGTCAACGCCGTGACCATTATTCCTGCCTGCCTCATGGTTTGCATGTTTGCGTCGGGCGCTCACCCCATTGTACAATTCAATGTTGGCAGTCCCGCGGCAATGCAGGCTTGGTCGGCATGGGTCAGCCTCTGGCCATTACTAATGCTCGTACTCTTGACCTGCCTTGTCGTAAGCGTTGTAGTAGCATTCGTGTTTGTGATTTCGCATTTCCGATGGAAAACGCTCAAGCAAGCAAGAGTGCGTTGCCTGTACCTTGTGCTCACGATTGTGCACTGTTTGCTCGCCGCCAATTGGATCGGCAGTAATTTTCCGAGCGCATGAATCGCGGCATAACAATCCGATGCAGACGAGCCGCCGATTTCGTCGGTTTCAAATGGAAGATCAAACGCGGCGGCCGTCTGATCGGTACCGTTCGGTCAACAATCCGCTTTGCTGGCCAACGGCACATCGTGCTTGTTGCCTCGGTTCCCCATTGCTTTCGACGGTTAGGATGCGTAGCCTGATCGGGGAAGCAGAACACTGGTGGCATCCGTTTCCGGGAGGCATATTGATGGGAGCCAAGTACAACGCCGTCATTCAGCAGCACGGGGATTGGTGGATCGGATGGATCGAGGAAGTCCCTGGCGTCAATTCGCAGGGCCGGACCCGCGAAGAATTGCTGGAGAACCCGCAGGACGCCTTGGAAGAGGCGTTGGAGATGAATCGGGCCGACGCCCGCGCGGCCGTAAGCGGTGTGTTCGAGGAAGTGAGCATCCCGGCATGAAACGGCGCGAACTGATTGCTCACCTTCAGAATCATGGATGCGTGCTCGTCCGCGAGGGGCGCCGGCACTCGTGGTGGGGCAACTTGGTGAACAACCAGCGGTCGTAGGTCCCGCGGCATACCGAAATTCCGGATCCATTGGCACGGAAAATCTGTCGTGACTTGGGCGTTCCGGCGCCGTGACGGTCGCACTACGGGCCGGCCCATAACATCAAGGGGATGCACGGGAAAAGGCGGGCGACCGCGATGGAAATCGTGAGCGTTGCGACCGTTGCATCGTGATCCCTGTCGTCGGCCAAAGAGGGACGGACCAAAGGGGACGCACCTCTTTGTCGGGAGCATCGCGTTAAGAGGTGCGTCCCAAGGTGCGTCCCCTTAATCCTCTTCCAGGCCGCGTATATGGCGGCTTGGTGGTTTGCGGTCTGGTTGTCCATTGGCCGTCGGGAGCAGTTCGTTTTGCCGTTCCTTGGCGTGCTGGTGCTGGGTCTCGGGCTACCGATCATGGCCGCCGATAAGCTTGTGAGTTCCGGCCACGGTGGTGACCGCCCCGCTCCGACTACGGTTGTGGGACGGCAAGTTCCGTGAACCCGACATTGTCTTTCTGCTGGCCCAGCACGCGGACCGCCGCGGCAACAACTACTGGCGCGGCGCCGATCTGGTCATGGAGGTGGTCAGCGAGGACGATCCGGATCGCGATCTCGTAACCAAACGCGTTGAATACGCCCAGGCCGGAATCTGCGAATACTGGCTGCTGGATCCGCGGGACCGGACAGTCACCGTCCTGGCACTCGATGCCGCCGCCGGCGAGTACTCCGTTGCCGGCCGCTATGCGCAAAGCGAGACGGCGCGATCGGTGCTGTTGGATGGATTCTCGTTCGAGGGACGGGGGTCTTTTCGTCGGTGGGCGGGAAAGGACACCGTCCCAATACTGTTCGGCACGCTTCTTGCTCGGGCAGGCATCCTCGCCGCTCGCCGGCGAGTGGTTCAGGTTACGTAGCCACGAACAAGCGTCCACCTCGAACGACCATGATCCCCGACGCTTGCCGTCGGGAGATTCAGGATAGAGGGCTGACATCGTGATACCGCCAATTAGCCTGACGCACTCGCCGGCGAGCGGCGAGGATCAAAGGGTGCTCTCTGAGAGACTTTGAGAGTTGCCGTCGTGGCCCCGTTTTCCTCAATGACTCGACGGCAAGCGTCGAGGATGCGTGCCAATAGCAACCGCGGTGCCGAAAGTATTGGGACGGGGGTCTTTTCGTCGATGGGCCGGAAAGGACCCCGTCCCCTTTTTCTGGACCGGCGGCACATCTTCCCTCGTCCGGCCGCACCGGACGGCGTTGGACGATCGACCGGGCTCGGGCATTGGCCACCACCATTGCGGCTTTGCAAACGCCGCCGGGTTCGGTCGGGGGACAACGTTCTGGCAATCCCATGGAACAACGATTCGTTGTGTCCCAAACCCGGCTGAACGGGCGCCGAACAAACGCGTGCATGCGAGGCGGCGTTCCCGTACGGGATGATGGTTGGGTCACTCGCGGATGCCACTTCCGGATTTCACCAATGACGATTTCACGTGATACGTTCGGAGGATGTGCTACCGACAATCGCGTTGGTTGCAATTCCAATGATATTGATAGCAGTTCCTGAGTTTTTCGAGCGACTACCCGAATGGGTCGACCCGTCGCCGTCGGCACCTGCTTCGCGATATCTACTTCGCGAGACCGGACGAGGCTATTGTTGGGGGCGCTCGCTTTCGTGTTCGCCCCTTCATCCGTCGATTACGCGTTATAATCGTTGTTCGCGTTGGGCGGTCGATCGTTTCTCTCGGAGATGTCGTGCCATGGCTTGTCGAAGAACATGCGCTGCTGTCGGTTTCGCTGGAATTGTGACGTTGACGTTACTGTATGGAGGCGGCGAAGTCTGGGGGCAAGAAAACCAGACGCCGGGTCCGCGGCCTTGGACGCTGGACGAAGCCATCCAGCAACTGAGCCTGCATCCTCGTGATGCCTATCTGCAGTACGTAGCCATGCAGCTCGCGCAACGCGAGAACCGCACGCTCGAAGTCAGCGCTCATCTGCAACGATTGCTCGCCGGGAATCAGCCTGGGACCAGGGGGCGTGTCGAGCAAGTCGATTTGTTCAGCATCTTCAGCGGCGCGTTGGCGGTGCAGGAAAGCCTCCAATTGGACACGATGTTGGGTGACCAAGCCGAACGCTCCGACCGTGTAACTCCGTTGCGTCCCGATGGGACAAGCTTGCCGAAAGAGAACTCGGTCAAGATGGCGGATCTGACGGGGCCGACGATCAAGAGCCATCCCTGGAAGGAGATGATTGCCGGCCGGACGCCCGAAATATCGCCGCTGGCCCGTTGCGTCCCGGCCGATTTCTACTTCATCGAATTCCGCTCGCTCGGCAAGCTGCTGGACCTTGGCGACACGGGCGACTTGTGGGCCAGGCACCTGTTTAGTCAAACGCAGCGCGAAGCTCGATCTCAGCTTTCCGCGGAACGTCTGAAACGGCAGCTGGCGGTGGAAACCGACGGTTTGTTGCGGCCCTTCTACGACTTGGTCGTCCAGGAGGTAGCCGTTACGGGCAGCGACCTGTTCTGGCGCGAGGGCAGCGACGTGACGCTGCTGTTCCGGTTCCAACAGCCCGACGTGTTTAAGCTCCAGATGGACAGCTTCTTGATCAAGGCGCAACAGTCCTTGCCCGATGCACATCGCAGCGAAGGAGAGTATCTGGGCGTCCGCTACGTTCACGTCGCGTCCCCCGACCGCGCGGTGCATGTGTTTTCGGCGTACCCCGCGCCCGATCTGCATGTCCGCAGCAATTCGCGCGTGGCACTCCAGCGGGTGATCGAAACCACACGCGGTTCGGACGGGCTTGGCCAGAAGGTGATTCGTCTGGGTGACACCGACGAATTTGCCTACATCCGCACCCTGCTGCCGCGCGGGGCGGAGGAGGAGGACGGCTTGATCTACCTGTCCGATCCGTTCATTCGCCGACTCGTCGGTCCCCAACTCAAGCTGACCGAACGCCGCCGGATGCTCTGCTACAACCATTTGCGGATGATCGGGCATGCGGCGTTGCTGTATCGCACCCAAACGGGCAGGGCGGCCGCAACGCTGCAGGACTTGGCGCAGGCCCGCTGTTCGCCGGGCGAGTTCGGGAGCGAAAAATTGACTTGCCCTGACGGCGGCAGCTACTCGCTGTCTTCCCATGGCCGCACGGGTGTATGCTCGCATCACGGCCGCGCGGCCGATCTGACGCCCTGCTGCGAAATACCGCTGACCGAGGTCACGAACTCGGAAGCGGCCGCGTATCGAGAGTTCCTCGATCAGTACAACCAGTATTGGCGGACGTTTTTCGATCCGATCGCAATCCGCATCCAGGCGGCGCCGGGACGTTACCGCATCGAGACGATCGTGCTGCCGCTGATCGACAACTCGATCTACACGAACTTGGCGGCCGCGGTGGGCAAGGACCCGGAGGCTTTGGACGCCCTACCGGTGCCGAAACGCAATATTTTCAGCGCCGCCGTGCGGCTCGACAAAGCGACACTCGCCCGGCAACTCGGCCTCGAGTCCCTGCTGAAGGAACTCGAAGCGGATCAGATGCCGACAGGGCAGGATGACACCGCGTCAGCGGCCACCGCCTTAAGACAACTGGGACTGGCTTGGCACAACTATCATGTCGCGTTCAATGTCTTTCCCACGGCGGCTAGATTCGGTGGGGGCGGCAAACAGACGGGCATCAGCTGGCGGGTTCACGTGCTGCCGTTCCTCGGACAATCTCCGCTGTATGACGAATTCCGCTTGAATGAATCGTGGGACAGCGAGCACAACCGGAAGCTGATTTCCCGTATGCCGGCGATCTATCGCCCCGCGGACAAAGAACTGGCGGCCGAAGGCAAGACGAAGTTCGTGACGCCGGCCGGTGAGCGGACCATTGTCCCCGGCGGAAAGAGACCGATCGGCCTTCGCGACATCCCGGATGGCACCTCCAACACCATCATGCTGGTCGAAGCCGATGACGAGCATGCCGTGGTGTGGACCAAGCCTGACGACCTGGAGATCGACTTGGCCGAGCCGCTGGCCGGACTGGCGGTTCGCCCGCCGGGCGGTTTCTTGGTCGCGATGTGCGATGGTTCCGTCGTCTTGTTTCGTTCGTCGATCAAGGCAGACGATTTGGCGGCCTTGTTCACTCGCGCCGGCGGCGAGCCGGTCCAGCGGCGCCCCGAAGATCGGATTGCCCTGCAGTTGCCTGGCCAGCGGCGGAATATTTTCCGTCTGCCCGAGCAGGAGTTGCAGCAGTTGGGGGCCGGCGAATTTCTGACCAAAGGGATCGGTAACCAGATCGGCATGCACATCTGTGACGCAGATCCACTGTTCGCCTTTAGCTTGCCAAATTTCCTGGGCATGTCGATGGGGACGTTCACCGGCGGGCGCGGCTTTCTGGCGGGCGACGAAGGACTGATGATCGGCCTCTTGGTTGCGGCTCTGAATTCGCCGGTGTACCTCTCGGTTCCGGTGCAGGACGCGCAGATTGTGGACGAGTTCCTCGCGCGGCTGGACGGCGTCCTGGCCGCGATATCGCGGCAAACGGAGCCGGGCGGAATGCCGTTGTTCCGCATCGACCAAGATTTCTACCGTCTGCAACTCGGCGGGACGGCGGCCCGCGGCTACGGCTTTCAAGTCGGTCCGGTCAAATGGCGGTTCTTCTGGGCACGCATCGGCAAGGGGCTGTATGTAGCGAGCAAGCCGTTCATTTTCGAGGACCTGGCCGCACTCCAATCCGGCGACGCTCCCGCAGCAGCCGCTGCGGGCGAGGATGTCGCCCACGCTTTGGTGCGCATGCGGCCGCGGAACTGGGATCGCGTGTTGTCCAGCTACCAATTGGGCTGGGCTGAGAACAATCGGGAAGCGTGCCTGAAGAACTTGGGGCCGTTGTCAGGGCTGACGCGGGGCTTCGCCTTCGACGACCGAAGCCAGTCGATCGAGCAGCGGCACGCGGCGCTGATTGCGGCGGGCGAGCAGAATTTCGACGCTCACTGCTTCTGCCCGGATGGTGGCCGATATACGTGGTCCGAAGGGAGTGACCACGTGGCTTGTACCGTCCACGGATCCGCCTCGGAACCCCGCCAGCCAGCGGTTCCATCGCCCACGAGCGATCTGGGCCGACTGCTCAGCGATTTCTCGGACATGAAGATAACGCTCACGTTCCTGGAGGACGGTCTGCACGCGGTCGTGACCCTCTCGCGCAAGTAACCTCACCGCCTTCCGCATGCGTCATGGCATTCTGAACCTTGTCGGATCCGGTTTGTCCGGCCCACCTATTGTGAAATCCGGCGGTTGTTGCGTACACTCAGAAGCATGGAGCTTGCCAAACTTTTTCAAATCTGTGATGAACCGCCGGAATTGGCCGCGTGGTTGCGGAACATCGGTGTGAAGAACCTTGCACGCGCGCAGGCCAATTGGTGGTCCATCGCCCGCTCGGGCGTGACTCCGGACCTGATGGCGAGCTTGGCCGGCCAGTTGGCGGAGTCCCTGCCGGGGCTGAGCGATCCCGACATGGCGCTGAACAACTTGGATCGCTTCTTTGACGCCGCCCGGAACCGGCTGGCGCTGGCGGCGTTTTTTGAACGGGACACCGAGGCCCTGCCGACGCTGCTGCAGATTTTCTGCGCCAGCCAATACCTGAGCGACCTGCTGATTCGCGATCCGGAGAGTTTCGACTTGTTGCGGCTGACCGAGGGCCAGCCGGTGGCCCGCGACGTGCTGGTCGGCGAGATCTGCAAGGACGTGACGGCCGTCACCGACGATCGGGACGTGATGGCGGCGCTTCGCCGGCACAAGCATCGCGAGACCTTGCGGATCGCCTACGGGGACATCGTGCGCCGCCAGCGGCTGGAGACCGTCATCGAGCAGATTTCGCTGCTGGCCGATGCGATTTGCGAAGCGGCGGTGCGGGCGGCGCGGCGCAAGCTCGAGCAGCAGCGGGGCGTGCCGCGGCGTCCGGACGGCCGGCGGGCGAGGTTCGCGGTGATAGCCATGGGCAAGCTGGGCGGCCAGGAGTTGAACTATTCGAGCGACATCGATCTGGTCTTTTTCTGCGATGACTTGGGCGAGACGGATGGGCCGCGGGCGATCAGCAATACGGAATTCTTCGAGCGCATGGCCCAGCAAGTCGTCAAGTACTTGACGGAGAGCACGAGTTTGGGCGTTGCGTACCGCGTCGATCTGCGGCTGCGGCCCGACGGGCGTCAAGGGCCGCCCGTAACGGGCGTCGGCGCGGCGTTGCGGTACTACGATATCTCCGGCCGCACCTGGGAGCGGCAGGCTTTGGTCAAAGCCCGCCCGATTGCGGGCGACCTGGACCTGGCCCGCGAATTCCTGGAACAGATCGAGCCGTGGATCTATCGCCGCTATCTCAGCTGGGCTGACATCATGGGCATCAAGGCCCTGAAACGCAAGATCGAGCAACGGACGCATCACGAAGGAGGCGACGAGCGGAACGTCAAAACAGGCCACGGGGGAATTCGGGACATCGAGTTCGTGATCCAGTTCCTCCAGTTGCTCAACGGGGGCGGCGTCCCCGAAGTCCGCACCGGCAATACGCTGGAGGCGCTGGACCGGCTGGAAAAGGCCGGTTGTTTGACGCTCCAGGAACGGGCCGCGCTGGCAGAGAACTACGTCCTGCTGCGCAAGCTCGAACACCGCTTGCAGATCATGTGTGACCTGCAAACGCACACGATGCCGGAGGAGGACGAGGAACTCCGCAAGCTGGCGATCCGCCTGGGCTATGCCGAAGGCCCGCACCGCTCGGCCCTGTTGGCGTTCAAAGCGGACTACAAGCAGCGCACGGAGCGAAACCGCTCGATTCTGGACCATCTGCTGCACGAACCTTTCGCTTCCGACGATGAAGCCGTTGCGGAGACGGACTTGGTCCTAGAGCCGGAACCGTCGGAAACGCTGATACGATCCGTGCTCGAACGGTACCGCTTCCGCCAGGTTCCGGATGCCTATCGGCACCTGATCGCGCTGGCTACGGAGAAGATTTCCTTCCTGTCGTCGCATCGCTGCCGGCATTTTCTGGCGGGTATAGCGCGGCCGCTGTTGCAGGCGATCGGCGCCACGCCCGATCCCGACTCGACCCTGGTCGATCTAAGCAAAGTCAGCGATTCGCTGGGCGGCAAAGGCGTCTTGTGGGAGTTGTTCAGCGTCCATCCGCCGTCGCTGCAGTTGTACGTGCGGCTGTGCGCCGCCACGCCGTATCTATCGGGCATCCTGACCAGCAATCCCGGCATGATCGACGAACTGCTGGATTCGCTGGTGCTGGACAAACTGCCCTCCCAGGCTTGGCTCGATACGATGCTCGAGGACCTGCTGCACGGGGCGGAGGACGTGGAGCCGATTTTGCATGGGTTCAAGAACTCGCTGCACCTGCGGGTCGGCGTGCGGGACGTGCTGGGCAAAGAGGACATCCGCCACACGCACCGCGTGCTGTCGGACATCGCCGAGGTCTGCTTGCGAAAGATTACCCAGATCGAATACCGGCGATTGTGCGGCAAGTACGGGACGCCGACGATCCGTGCCGAAGACGCTCCGGAGCGGCCGTGCGAGATGGTAATCCTGGCGCTGGGCAAGCTAGGCGGCCGCGAGCCGAACTATCACAGCGATTTGGATGTGGTATTTTTGTACGAGTCGGACGGGATCACGCAACATGCATTGCCCGGGCGGAGCGACCAGAGTACGACGAACCAGCATTTTTTCACGCAACTCGGCCAGCGGATCATCAAGGTCATCAGCCAGATGGGGCCCTTCGGCCGGCTGTACGAACTGGATCCGCGGCTGCGTCCCACCGGCCGCAGCGGCGCTTTGGCCGTATCGCTGGACGAATTCTCGCGCTATTTCGCCGACGGCCGGGGTCAGGTCTGGGAGCGGCAGGCGCTGTGCAAATCGCGGCCGATTTTCGGTTCTCAGACCTCTTGCGACACCGTCATGCGGGCCGTTCAGGCGGCTATCGTCGGCCACGGCTGGCAACCCGGTTATGCGGACGAAATCCGGCGGATGCGAGTCCGTTTGGAGGAAACCGCCTCGCAACGAAACCTGAAACGCGGACCCGGCGGGACGGTCGATATCGAATTCGCGGTGCAGACGCTGCAATTGAAACACGCGGCGGATCTGCCCGCCGTGCTGCAACCCGGAACGCTGGCCGCGATCGAGGCCCTGCACGCGGCGGGCTGTCTGGCACGGGACGACGCCGAGTACCTCAGCCGCTCGTACCGGCTGTTGCGCAACATCGAGGCCCGTTTGCGGCTGATGAACACGGCGGCGCGCCATGACCTGCCGACCGACGAAACGGAACTGGCCAAGCTTGCCTATCTGCTGGACTACCCCAGCGTCGCAGCGCTGCGCGAGGAGTGCGAATATTTCACGCAAGAGAACCGGCTGCGCTGCCAGCGGCTGTTCGAACTGGCGGCAAGGTGAAGCGTTGCCTTGACCCTCCCGCGAAAGCATTCGCAGGGAAACTGAAATGCGGTGAATATGAGCGAACGCGAACGCGCTTGGCGCGGGGGGGACACGTCCGGGCTATCCGGCGAGTTCGAGGTCGGGCATCGTACCGGCGCCGTTAGGTCCGCTACGGTTGGCTTCGATCGCAAACCGCTCGGTCTGGTCGTCCACCAGCTTGTAGAAGACGTCGCGTTGTCTGGGACGATATCCCAATTCGCCGATCGCATTGCGGATTTCGTCGAGCGTCAGGTAATGGACGGTGCCCGCTTCGGCCACCACATTTTCCTCGATCATCAAGCTGCCCATGTCGTTGGCGCCGAACAGCAGGGCCAGCTGGCCGATCTTCAGCCCCTGCGTCACCCAACTCGACTGGACGTTGCGAAAATTGTCCAGGTACAGGCGCGCCACGGCCTGCGTTTTGAGATACTCGAACGGACTGGCCTTGGGGATGTGTGCCAGATCGGTATGATCGGGCTGAAACGTCCAGCCGATGAAGGCCGTGAAGCCGGCCGTCTCGTCCTGCAACCGGCGGAGCCGCTCCAAGTGCTCGATCCGCTCCGCCAACGTCTCGACGTGGCCGAACATCATCGTGGCGGAACTGACGCCGCCCAATTCGTGCCAGACGCGCATGACATTCAGCCAGTCGTCGCTCAGGCACTTGCCGCGCGTGATTTCGCGGCGGACGCGGTCCACCAGGATCTCCGCGCCGCCGCCGGGAATGCTGCCTAAGCCGGCTGCGCGGAGCCGCTCCAGCACGGTGCGCAGCGGCAGGCGATTGAGTTTGGTGAAATGATGGATTTCCGGCGGGCTGAAACCATGCACGTTCAGTTGCGGGAAACGGTGTTTGATATCTCGCAGGAGATCTTCATACCAATCCAGTTTGAACTCCGGGTGGAGCCCGCCTTGCAGCAGAATCTGGTTGCCGCCCAAACGCTTCGTCTCTTCGATCTTGGTCAACAGCACGTCCCGCGGCAGCACGTAGCCGTCCGCGCTTTTCGGTTTCCGGAAAAACGCGCAGAAGTCGCACACGGCGGTACAGACGTTCGTATAGTTGATGTTGCGGTCGATGTTGTACGTCCGGTAATCCTCCGGGTGCAGTCGCCGCGCCACGGCATCGGCCGCGTGGCCCAGCCGGGGCAAGTCCGAAGACTGCAGCAGGTCCAACCCCTCCTGCATCGTCAACCGCTCGCCGCCGACAGCCTTGGCAAGGATCTTCTCCATCATCGAATCGCGTGCTCCTGTTCGGTTCCCAAGTGGCCTCCGCCCGCCTGACGGGATGCTTCTTTCTCCTCATCGAATCGCCGATTCCAATTCGGTCTCGAGCGTCTCCAAGTTGGCGGCGAGCTGAAAAAAATGCTCCATTCCCTCCCGCTCTCGACCGCTGAAATAGAAGTACAGATTGTCGCGCAAATAGTCCAGCGTCTGGCCGGGACTCAGCCCGACGCCCGCCGCTTCGGTCCGGGCGATTTCCGCCAGGTTGGCGACGCCTGTATCACGCGTCAAGCTGAGAATCTCGTCCAATCCGGCGATATCGATCCCCGGGCGAGCGATCCACATCGCGAACACAAAGGGCAGTTTCGACCAGCGGCACCATTGGTCGCCGAGATCCCAGCAGTCGACGAAATCCGCCTGCGGAGGACGAATCGCCCGATCGCCAATCAACAGGACGGCGTCCGCCGCGGCAGCCTCGGGCTCGCAGTCGATGCCGAGCCAAGACAAGCTGGGCCGCAGACGATATCGTTCCCATAGCAGAATGCGAGCGAGCACGGCGCTGGTGCGGGATCCTGCGTCCAAAGCCAGGCTCTGAATCCTCCGCATGGGCTTGCGACTGAACAGCTTCACGCTCAACACCGGACCGCGACAACCGATGCAGGCGTCGGAAACCAGCACGCAATCTCGATGACGCGCGTATTCGATCGAAGGAATCAAGGCGACATCCAACTGACCCGAGTACAGGTTGTCCGCCAAGCGGCTGGGCACGTCGAACACAATCTCCAACTGCGGGGCGCGCTGCGCCAATCCGAACACGAGCGGCTTCGTATTGAGATAGGATACCGCCCCCAAACGGAGACGATGCAGGCCGGCGGTCATTTGGGGTTCGCCTCTTATTTTTTCCAGGACGGATCGCGAGTCGGGTTAACCAACTTAACCGGCATTTGGGTTCGAAATCAACCGGATCATCTTCGATGTTTTGTCAGCCCAGCCCCCGTCCGCTATACTGTTTACGCGGGGGCGCTGTGAAGTCACAGCGCGCGATGTTCCGCGATTCTGCTTCAATATCTAGCAATATCGGACTGCGCATGCACCTCTATTCGGCCGACAAACCGGACTTGCCGCCCTTTCCGATGCCGGACCGCTTTCGGACCGAGATCGTCTATTTCATGACTCCGCCGGGCGACCACGGCGTGCCGGTGTTGCCGCCCGATGAGTACTGGATCCGCCTGGAAGACGCCAAACGCTGGCTGGAGGAATTCGTCGTCTGCGTCGTCTCGCCGCTCGACGCCGAGTCCAAGGCGGAGATCGAGTTGTCCGAGGACCAGGAGGCTTGGCTGGAATGGATGGTACAGAACGAAATCCAGCACGTTCGGATCGCACGCTAGCCCCGAACCGGGCCCGCGGATGGCAGCCGTGGCTTCTAGCCTACGGACGGGGCGCGCGATGGGGCCCACGGATGGCAGGGCGGACCCACGGATTTTCTTGGTACGATTGGTCCGTGGGTCCACAATCCGGAGGCAAGCACCTTCGTTAGGCCCGGCTGCGGCTGCGGATGCGCCGCCAAGACCTGCCGTTTCCTGCATCGTTGGCCGCTCGCGTCCTCGACGAACTGATGCCACTGGGCTGCGCCCCGTTGGCTGCCGCTACCGTCGCCGCCGTATCGGAAGGAGCTGCTGCGGGAGCCGGCGCGGGAGCCGGAGTGCTCGGAGCCGCAACGTCAGCCGGCTGTGTGGCCACGGTCTGCTCGACCTCGCCGGTCGCGGGGATGGCGGCGGTTTCTGTCTCCACCGGAGCTTGGCGAGCGACTTGTCCTGCGCTGGAGCCACATTGGCCGTTGGCACATTCGGAAGACCGCCGAGTTCGCATCCACTGGGCTTCTGCAGTCGTGGTGATCGCGGCGGAAGTCGCCAATACGGCGAGCAGCAGGAGGATACGCATGAGAATTCCTTTCTGTCAGGATCTGGTGGGAAACGTCAGGTAGGCAAAACGGCCGCGGCGAAAAAACGACGGCCGAACTTTTGGTGAGAATGCGCAAAGTTTAGGGGTTGAAAGGCTCATGTCAAGGGGGCGACGGGCGCGCAGGTTCAAGTGAGCCTTGACGAAAGGTACGGAAGATCGCACTACGGCGTCTGTCGGCGAGCAACTCCGGCTGGTAGATTATTAGGCAGCAGAAACGATGGATGTCCGTATTCCTTTTGTCCGCGACGTTTGCTGAAGGAGGCATCTCATGCTGGAAGACAATAAATCGCTGGTTCGTCGTTACTATCAAGAGGCCATGGGCGACCTGTCCGGCATCGACGCCGTCGTGGCGGCAGATTTCGTCGATCATCACTTCCCGCCCGATCTTCCGCCCGGACCGGCGGGAATGCGGCAATTCTTTACCCAATTGCTGGCCGGGATCTTCAGCGAGATGCGGATCGAAATCGACTATCTGCTGGCCGAAGGCGATCTGGTCGATTGCCACTTTGCGTTGCATGCCAAGCACACGGGCGAGTTCGCGGGCATCACCCCTCGCGGAAACGCCATCCGCTGTCCGGCGATCAGCACGTTCCGAATCGCCGACGGCAAATTGGCCGAAGCCTGGGAAATCTTCGACAGCGGCGACCTGCTGCGGCAGATGCAACAATAGATCCGGCGCAGTTCCCGGTTGGTCACCCGGGACTCCGGCCCGGCCCCAAAAATCCGCTGTCGTTGATGAACGGTTCCAGTTCCGTTCCCCGCATGAAACGCAACAACATGGGCGTGGTCATGATCGTGGTGGCCAAGGCCATCAAGACGAGCATACAGAATACGCTGTCCGGCAGCACGCCCAGGTCCCGCCCCACGTTGATCACGATCAACTCCATCAGGGCCCGCGTGTTCATCATCGTGCCGATGCACAGCGACTCGCGAGGCGAAAAGCCGCTCCACCACGCCGCGATGCCGCAACCGCCCAGTTTGCCGGCTACTGCACAAACCAGGACGGCTGCAAACAACATCCATTGCAGCGGCGAGTTCAGGGTGCCGAGGTTCGTTCGCAGGCCCGTATAGGTGAAGAAAATTGGCAGGAAGATCACCGTCAGGAAATTCCGCAGATGGCGGATCATCACCGCGCGGAACTGGGGCTCGTCCGACAGCACAGTGCCCAGCATGAACGCCCCAAAAATGGCAAAGATGCCGATCATGCTGGTCACCAACGCGCACAAGAACAAGACGCCGTAGACCACGGCCAAGCTGTTCATGCCCAAATCGCCTCCGCCTCGCTCCAGCGAGCGCTGCACAAACCGTTTCAACAGCGGGCGAAGGACCAGCAGCATCACGAGGAAGAAACCGACCGTCTGGATCACCATCTGCAGCGTGAGCCGGATTTGGAACTGGGCTTGGACGACGCTTGAAATCGTCGCCAGGAGAATCCACCCGCAAGCGTCATCCACGGCCGCAGCGGAAATCGTGATCGCGCCGATCCTGGTCCGCGTGATGTTCAGTTCCATCATCAGCCGGCCCAGGATCGGAATCGCGGTGATCGACATCGCCACGCCCATGAACAAGATGAATCCCGGCCGGGACGCCGGCTCGCCGGACGCCACCGGCTCCAAATGCGGGTGCATCGCCAATCCCAGAACCGCGCCCATCATGAACGGCAACAAGATGCCCGTCAGCGAAATCGCGACGGCAGAGCGGCCGTGGAGTCTCAAGTGGCTGAAGTCGAACTCCAATCCCACCACGAACAGCAGCAGAATCAGGCCCAACTGGCTGAGCACTCCGAACACGTCGCTGACCGCAGGATCGAAAATCGCGGCCGACGTCTCGGGAAAAAAGTAGCCGAAGCACGATGGTCCGAGGATCAAACCGGCCGCGATCTCGCCGACCACGATCGGCTGCCGCAGGGCGCGGAACAGCGACCCGAAGATGCGGGCTGCCGCCATGATCACCAGCAACTGGACCAGGACGGTGAACAGCAGCTGTTCGCCTTGCATGCTGTCGCTGCCCAACAACGCGGAAGTCAGAGGCATAGATGGTTCAATTGCACGAAGGGTCGTCCGGCAGCGGCACGTCGTTCAGCAGCGGACTGATGATCTGCTCGCCGATTTCTTGAGCGGCTTTCTGCCACATCGTGTCCGCCTCGCCGAACACGAAATCGAAGGAGGCGGGCATCACCATCCATCCGCCGAATTTCAATTCGCTCTCCAGCTGGCCGGAGGCCCAACCGGAATAGCCGTTGTAGATCCGAAACAGGAATTCGGGAGCCTGGACAATCTGGTTCAACCGGTCTCGATGCGTGGCAAAAAACACGCCCGGCAGGACCTCCGACTCCGCCCACTCTTCATTCGTGTGCAGGGCCATCAACGGCCCGCTGACCGGCCCGCCGAGGTGGATCGGTTCGTCGCTGTCGCACGGCTCGTCCGACAACGATTCCCAGACTTCGCGGACCGTGCTGTCCGTGGGACGATTCAAAACCACGCCGAGGGCTCCTTGTTCGTCGTGATGAATGATCAGCACGACGGAGCGACTAAAATTCTCGTCGGGAAGCCGGGGCGATGCTACCAACAAATTTCCTGCCAGCGACCGCATGGTTCTGCTCCGCTCGTATAAGTCACGCTGGCATTGTACACCGTCGGCGCGGAGAATGCGAGCGGTGCAAGTACTGCCCCGAGTTCGGGAATAAATCGGCAGCCCCACGGATCATTAAGGATAGTCAATGTGTCGACTTGTTGCCCAACCAGGCTCGGACGTGCAGAACAATAAAGGATTCCAATCATGACCCAACATTCGTCGGTCGCCGTGTTGATATGTCTGTTGACTGCCATGGGCTGTGGTGCCGAAATCAACTCGGATTATGCCCCCCCGTCGGCCCAGGATGTCGCCTCGGCACCTTCGGCCCGTACCTTCGAGACGACCACGGCACCCGACTCGTCCGCCGCGGCGCTGCCAACCAGCCGCTCGGCCACCGGCGGGCAAGCAACCACACGCCGGCTCGTCTATCGGGCGGACGTCGACTTGGTGGTCGAACATTTCGATCCGCTGCCGGAACAGGTCGAGACGGCGGTCCGGGAGCATGACGGTTTTGTGTCTGCGTCCAATGTGACCGGCTCGCCAGGCCGCCCGCGCAGCGGGCGCTGGACCGTCCGCGTGCCGGTGGATCGGTTCAGCGAATTTCTCGCCGCCGTGCGTCTGTTGGGCGAAGTCCGCAGCATCAACTCGACGTCGGACGATGTGACCGCCGAGTTCTATGACATCGAGGCGCGGATTCGCAACAAGCAACAGGAAGAAGAGCGGCTGCTGAAACTGCTGGCCGAGGCGACGGGCAAGCTGGAGGAAGTCCTCGCGGTCGAGCGGGAACTGTCCCGCGTTCGGGGTGAAATCGAACAGGCGCAAGGTCGGCTGCGGATGCTGAAGGACGTCACCGAACTGACCACGGTGACCGTGAGCGTGACGGAGATCAAGAACTATGTCCCCGAAGAGGCCCCCACGTACATGACGCGGCTCCGCCGCGCGTTGACGTCCTCGACGGTCGCCGCCGTCGCCACGATCCAGACGTTGTCCCTGGTGGCCGTTGCGCTGGTGCCTTGGCTGCCCATACCGCTCGTGCTGGTTCTGGCCGTCTTGATGCTCCGCCGCCTGCGGCGCAGGCGAGGTTGACAAGCCCCGGCCGAATGTTCCGGTCCGTCGCCTGGGAACCGCCTCATCAGCGACTCGGCGCGCCGGAAATCGGCGGTCGCTCGACGACTTCGGCAGGCCGTCCCACACGGCGATGCGCGGCAAGGTCCGCTGCGCGTTGACCCAACCGGCCGTCGAAAACTCGCTCGTCGTACAACGACAGGGCGTGGATCGCGTGTCCCCGGGGCCCGATATCCCACTCGCGGCCGCGATAGCGCCACATCAGGTCGATCAGGTATTCGACGGCGCGGACCAGTCGGGCGTCGCCGAGTTGGGTTCTTGGTAGCGAGTAGGCCAACCACTCGAGGGTATGGCCCGTGGTGTCCAGTCGGCGATCCAAGTCCGGCTGGTCCCCCCGGCGGGCGAACCAATTTGTGCTGAAGCTGCCGTCGGCGTTTTGTAGCCGGAACGTGTACGCATGATACTGTTCCAGGTAGTCCTTGGCCCGCTCCCACTGGCCGTCCAATGGCCGTCCGCTTCTCTCGCGACTGCGAACGGCGTAGCTGAAGCCCATCAAGCGGTGAGTTCCTCCGCAAGCAGCCCCGACAATCGGTTGGGCCAATTCTTCCTTGACCAGCCGCGCGATGTCCCACGCTTCGCCCGCGTCGTTCCGCCAAGCCGTATCGGGATCCAGGTAGTGAGCCAGACCGATCAGCTTGAAGGTCAGTTCCGTGCCGGCGCGGCACGAGAGTTGTTCGGAGCGAACGAGATCGCCGATGCTCAAACGCTGGCCCTGGACGATCAGCGGATAGTCGATTTTCACGCGCGATTGGGCTAGGATCGCCAACAGCTGGCCGTCGTGTCCCTGATAGCCCGGCCCCTTGCGAACGCCGACAGAACCGGCGACGGGAGCTAACACCTGCATCCCGTGGCAAGGTCCGTTCGCACAAAGCCAAGCGATCGCGTTCACCTCCCGGTCCCCCGCCAGCAAGCTCGTGTCCACTCCGAAACCGATGATGGCGTGCAACACGCCCCAAGGACTCCGCCGCTGGGTGCTTTCCGGACGATAGAAATAGTAGGCCAGACAGTTGCGAAGCCGTTCGCGGAGGGCGAGTTGCTCCGGCGTCAAAGGCGGCTCGGCGACGGGCGGCTCGGCAACGGGCGGCTCGGCAACCAAGGGCTCGTCCGCAGCCGAAACCTGGGGGTCAGTCGGCGGCGAATGATCGGGTCCCGCAACCGCCGTGGTGCCGTCGGCCGGCTCTAAAATCACCGCGCGCCAAGTTGTGGTGGCGTCCTCCGTCCTCGCAACGGTACTGCTGAGCAAGCATCCGGCGATCAACAGAAGAAAGAAATGTCTGGGCATAGCCGATCTCTCTCTGACACCCGGCCGGCCCGACTCGATGCGCCACGTTGCCTTTCTCCGAACCGAGTTCCATCCACGGCACGAAGATCCTGCAACGGGTCAGAACAATTCCCGCAATCGCTCGGCCAGCGAAGGTACTTCGGACGCTTGGACTTCGCCGGTACGCACAAACTGGCGCCACGCGGGAACACTACTCCCAAAATCCTTGCCCGTGACGACTTTGAGCGAGCGAATAGCACGGTGCTGCAGGGCCGGGTCGGAATCATCCAAAGCAATCCCGAGCGCGGGGATCGCGCTGGGCGTTCGGCAGTTTTCCAATTCGCGCGCGGCTGCGATACGCACATCCAAATCGGTGTCCTTGCCGAGTACGTCCGCCAGAACGGCGACCGCTTCTTCGGTCCCGCGCCGTCCCCAGGCGGAACATGCCTCGACGCGGACGCGTGGCTCCCGGTCTACGACGGCCGTCCGCAAAGCCTCTGCGGCGGCGGGCACGGACAGTTCGCCGAGCGTGCGGACCACATGTGCGCGATACAGCGGCGTGGGGTCGCCGGCCAACGCACGTGCCAAGTCGGCGGCGATTTTCGATTGTTCCGCCTCGCTCATGCCGCGCGCCCGACTGCGGAGCGATTCAAGCTCCTCCAGCCGGGCGTGCAAACTGGCTTGGCTTTGCTCGTCCTCCATCCATTGGCTTCGGTGCCACATCCTGTAAACGGGGGTGCCCATACAACCCCACGAGAGGACAAGAGCGAGGCAGGAACCGACGGCGAGGATGAGTTTGCTAACGGAGTTCCACATGGCAATAGGCGCACCGCGATCCGGACGACGTTGATGAGTCCCCAATAAGCCAAGACGAGCGTGTGGGACTGTAACAAAACCGCGGTCGACGAACCAGACGACTTTTGACGCTTTCCCAAGAAGTGAGGCGTCGTCGACGCTAGCACCGAACGGGATTTCGGCGATCTGCGATGCTGTTATAAATAAACAGTCTTGTTTCGCCCTTTCATGTGCCCCGCCGCAGACCGAACCACTCGATTTGCCGCCGCGGGCAGAAGTGAAACCCGTGCTGGCGGCAGTAATCTTCCAGCCAAGCGCCGATGCGGTCTAATTCGTCGACGTCGATGCCCAATGGCATGAGTTGTACCCGCGCGCGGCGGATTTCCGGAAAATCGTCCAAATAGCGGTGGACTTCGTCACAGTCGACTCTCTGGCCGATCACGAACTTGAATTGGTACTCGTGTTCTGCAATCAGCCGCCGGATCACCTCCGGGACATGCCGGGCGTGTTCGTGGCGGATTCGCCAGCGCGCCGCCAGCTGCTCGTCAGGGGTCGAATTGGACAGCTTAGGACTGATCGACATCAGATCGCAGGCCAATGGCAAGTACAACGTACCGGCGGTTTCAATCGTGATATGCCGCCCGGCGGCCCGCAGGCCTTCGCAGATCGGAATCAGTTCGGCAAACAGCATCGGTTCTCCACCGGTCAGGACCGCGTGCCGACAGTCGTATTGCCCCATCCGCTGGAGGATTTCTTCGATTGCCAAATCCTCGCCCTCGGGGTACCACGAAGCGAACGGCGTGTCGCAGAACCAGCACCGCAAATTGCAGCCGGCGGCGCGCAGAAACACGCTCGGCGTCCCCGTCAGGAAGCCCTCGCCTTGAATCGATTCGTAGATCTCCGTCACGCGCATCGGCTGGTGTCCCCTTCCGCTTTGGCACTATCATGCCAAAATAGAGTCGATTTGCGGAAGGGGTCGGAGACAGCCCCCCAGGGCTTTCATGTGCTCGAGAAAGGAAAAAATACGATGTCGCCCAGCTTTTGCGACGTTTTGGAAACCTTCGAGAATCAATTCCCGAACCGAGACTATACGATCGAGATTCGTTGTCCGGAATTCACGTCGGTCTGTCCCAAGACCGGCCAACCGGATTTCGGCGTCCTAACGTTCATCTATACGCCGGATACGAAATGCGTCGAGTTGAAGAGCCTCAAAATGTACTTACAACAGTTTCGTAACGAGGGCATTTTCTACGAAAACGCCACGAACCGGATTCTGGATGACTTTGTCGCAGTGATCCAGCCGCGGCGGGTGGTCCTGATAGCGGAATTCAGCGCTCGCGGCGGCATCACCACGACGGTGACCACCAGTTTCGAGGGTTCATCGCGTCCGTAGCTCCAAGCGGCCCGCCCATTCTGGTTTGCTTTGAGGCCCCTGGGTTTACCCCAGGGGAGCTTCACCATCCACCCAGAAAATCCAATACAAAACACTCCTCTCCCCGCCGCTTCCGGCGGCGCCCAGGAGAAGGCGGGATGTTGGGCGGTCACGTTTCTAGGCGGAGGGGGAAACTCCGCAGAGGCTCTACCTGGTAATTTCCAACCCGCCAACCCTTCGCCAGCTATTCTCGCCAGGTGGGTTTGCGGCGCCGTGCGCGAGGATGCCAGTCAGGTGGAGCCTCGTCATCGGCTCGGCGGCCAAGCAGTTTGGGATCGCACGGCTCGACCTTGGCGGCACGAGGACGATCGCGTTTGCGGGTGGTGCGATCGAGATCGAAGGCGACCGCCTGCCCCTCCTGCAATTGCTCGAATTGCTCGCCGACCACCGCGCTGTAGTGAAAAAAAACATCCCCGCCGTGATCGCAGGGCGTGATGAAGCCGATTCCCTTTTCGGAAATGATCCTGGAAATGATGCCTATCAACATGTCCCGCGTCTCAAATGCGTTGGCCCGGTTTTCTGCTCGACGACCTCCTCAGTCTATACCTTTATGCTGCCAGACGCCAGCCTTGGCACGTCTTCGACGTCTTCGCCACGGCCGGCCGTGCGTCGCGCACGGGTTTGTTGGGATTGGCCGCCAATCAGTCCGCGACCGGTCGCGCGCGGGCGCGCGAGCCGGCCAGCTTGACAGACGGAGATTACGGAACGACACTGGCAGCACCGACAGGATTTCCACCTCACCAGGAGACGCCTCGATGGACATGCGACGTACCGCCCTGTTTCTGTTCGCGGCACTGCCGGCCCTGGCCGGAGCCGGCTTAGCGGAAACCAAAGATTATCCCTTTACGCCCGTGCCGTTTACCGACGTTCGGATCGACGACGCATTCTGGGGACCGCGACTGGAAACAAATCGCACCGTCACCGTGCGGTACGATTTTCAGAAGTGCGAGGAGACGGGGCGAAACAGCAATTTCGCCCGCGCCGGCGGGCTGGAAGAGGGCAAGTTCCAAGGCATCCCGTTCAATGATTCGGACGTGGTCAAAGTGATCGAAGGCGCCGCGTACACGCTGGCCATGCACCCCGACCCGGAATTGGACAAGTACCTGGACGACTTGATCGCCAAGATCGCGGCGGCACAGGAGGATGACGGCTACCTGTACACCGCGCGGACCCTGGGCTTCACCAACGGCATGACCGGTCCGCAGCGCTGGACGAATCTGGCGGCGAGCCACGAGTTGTACAACGTCGGCCACATGTACGAAGCGGCCGTGGCCCACTTTCAAGCGACCGGCAAGCGGTCGTTGTTGGACGTAGCCCTCAAGAACGCCGATCTGCTGGTCAAGACGTTCGGACCCGAACCCGGCCAGTTGATCGACGTTCCCGGGCACCAAGAAGTCGAAATCGGCTTGGTCAAGCTGGCCCGGGTGACGGGCGAGGAAAAGTACCTGAAGCTGGCCAAGTTCTTCATCGACATGCGCGGCCGGGCCGACAAGCGAAAGGTCTACGGCGCGTATTGCCAGGACCACAAACCGCTGATTGAACAGGACGAGGTGACCGGCCACGCAGTCCGCGCGGGATACCTGTACAGCGGCGTCGCCGATGTGGCAGCGTTGACCGACGACGAAGATTACATTCGCGCCATCAACCGCTTGTGGGAAGACATGGTCTCGCGCCAAATGTACTTGACCGGCAGCGTCGGCGTATTCGATCACGGCGAAGGCTACAGCCGGCCCTACGACTTGCCGAACTTAAAAGCCTACAACGAGACCTGTGCGGCAATCGCCAACGGACAATGGAACCACCGCATGTTCCTGCTGCACGGTGACGCGAAGTACATCGACGTGCTCGAGCGGATCATCTACAACGGTTTCTTGTCCGGCGTGTCGCTGTCGGGCGACACGTTCTTCTATCCCAATCCGCTGGCGTGCGACGGACGTTTTCGCTTCAATCACGGCGATCTGGTGCGGAGCCCTTGGTTCGGCTGCTCGTGCTGTCCGGTGAACGTGGTGCGGTTCATCCCGTCCATCGCGGGCTATGTATACGCCCACCGGGGCGACGAGGTGTTTGTCAACCTGTACATCGCCGGCAGCGGGACCGTTCCCAGGCCGGCCGGCGGCTTGCGATTGGAACAACAGACGCGTTATCCGTGGGATGGCAACGTTCGGCTCGTGGTCCGGCCGGAGGCCGCCGAGTCGTTTGCACTCAAGCTGCGCATTCCGGGCTGGACGCAGGGCCGGCCGGTCCCCAGCGACCTGTATCGCGCCGCTGATCCCATGCCGCCGCCGCCCGCTTTAATGGTCAACGGTCAAGTGGTCGAGTTGAATGTCCAGGACGGCTATGCCACGATCCGCCGCACCTGGCAGGCGGGAGACGTGGTGGAACTGGATCTGCCGATGCCCGTTCGCCGCGTATTGGCGCACGAGAACATCGCGGACAACCGCGGCCGAGTGGCGATCGAGCGAGGGCCGATCGTATACTGCGTCGAAGGCGCGGACCACGACGGCCGCGTGTCGAACGTCGTGCTGCAAGACCGGGTGGAGCTGACTCCGGAGCATCGGGCCGATCTGCTCGGCGGTATCACGGTGCTGCAAGGCGAAGCGTTGGCGGCGGTCCGTGACGAGGACGGCGCGGTGCAAACAGAACCGGCGGCGATTACGATGATTCCGTACTACGCATGGTGCCATCGGGGAGCGAACGAGATGGCGGTGTGGCTGCCCCGATCCGTCGAGTTGGCGCACGTCCCGCCCTCCCCGACGATTGCCTCCAGCAGCCGCGCATCGGCTTCCCACCGCTGGCCGCCGGACTCGATTTCGGCGCTGAACGATCAGACGGAGCCTGCCCATTCGAACGATCATTCCATCCCGCGGTTCACTTGGTGGGATCACAGGGGTACGGCGGAATGGATCCAATACGATTTCGATCCGCCGGCGAAAGTTTCGGCAGTCGAGATCTATTGGTTTGACGACACCGGCCGCGGCGCTTGCCGCGTACCACAGTCGTGGCAACTGCTGTATCGGGACGGCCAGCAGTGGAAGCCGGTCGAGACGCCGGACAGCCTGGGGGTCGAAAAAGACCGGTACAACCTCGTCCGTTTCACTCCGGTCAGCACCAGCGGCCTGCGGATCGAAGTCCAGTTGCAGCCGAACTTCTCCGGCGGCGTTCTGGAATGGACCGTACGCTGAAGGCTTGCGCTCAACAAGGTGAATCAGGGGCCCGAACCGTAGGGCGAATAGCTGCCCGGATAGGCGTCGCCATAGCCGCCCATGGCGGGCGCCGCTCCGCCGCCTGGTCGGTCTTCGATGAACAGCAGCCGTCGGTAATCTTCGGCGTCATCGACTTCGTTGCAGACGATCAGCCCTCCATCGCCATCGACGACCAGGTACTCGCCGGGCACCGGCAGCGGCGTCTCCTCCTTGGATGTCTTGTCCACGTCGACCAGTAATGATTCGCCACCGCGCAGATCGGCCACAAAGGCATCGGTAGCGAAGTTGAAGTCCTCGATCCGCTTGATCTGCAGGGTCAGTGGCTGCAGGACGTCCGCTTTGTCCTTGAAATCCAGGAATGCGCCTCGGAGGACTTCACGTTCCGCCGGCACCTCGGTGGCTCGCCGCTGGTCCCAGACCACTGTGACCACCTTGCCTTTGGCTTCTTCAAGTTCGACCGAGGGGCCCGTCAACGTCAGCTTGACCGAGCGGGCGCTGGTCGCGCCACCACCGACGAAGCGTTCAGGACTGACCACCGTCACGATATTGCTGGGCTCGCTCCATTCGGTTTGGCGCCAGGAAGTCCGCCGCGGCTTGCGATTGGTCTTTACGTACTCCTCGTCGTCCGCAATCACCTTGGCCAACCGGTCGGATACGGCTTGATCGAGAATCCTCGGGTTCGGCTCGGCGTTCCGGTCCCGGGGGCGGTTGGGGTCCTCGATCATAACGCGAACGCGATACCGATATGATTTTCCCGGCTCGGGTGCAAAGTCGAAAAAGCGGATCATCTTGTGTTTGACCACCGGCTGGTTGACGCCAGGCATTCCGTAAGCCCCAGGCATCCCGTATTCCCCCGGCATGCCTCCTGTCGAGCCGGGATAATATCCGCCTGCCGACCCATATCCTTCCATTCCCGGGGCTCCGCCGTACATTCCGGCGTCCGTCCCGTACGTCATATCTCCGCCGGGATAACCCATTCCGGAGCCCATGCCCGGCGCCATCCCATAGCCACCTACGCCCGGAGTTCCGGCCAGCGGAATTTGCGGCAGGCCTTCGCTAAAATCGGCGGAAGGCTGCGCCGCCGCGGCTTCTTCTTGGCCTTCCTCCTTCGCGGTTCCCTCGGTACCGGGCTGGCCCATCGCCAGATGCGGCGTGAGCTTTCGGCGGGGAATTTCGCTGTGCAGCGCCAGAGCGTCATAGGGCTGCAGCAGGACAGGAGGAACCGGCATCGTCAAAGTGCCCGGCAGCAGATAAGTCTCGTCGGCCAGCTCTGGGGGCACTCCGGCGTAATTTTTTCGGGCCCATTCCATGGCGAACGAGCTGTTGCTGACCGTCTTCCATTCCAGGGGTGCATTGGGATCGTCCGAGACTTCCGCCCGCTCGGCGACGAACAACAGGTACTTTGGAATATCGTGCATCGGGCTGTAGCCCGTGGCGCTGGCCAGGGCCCGCTCGTACTCTTCCCATTGTTTCTCAAAAGGCACCAGCGCCTTGACGGCGACGACGGGGAAAGACCGAGCCGCCACTCCCATGGCACCCATTCCCACGGTAGGACGGTACCCTTTGCTCAAATAGTGCTTGATATAGAACTGACCGAGCGCCCGCTTGCCGACCATCGTCCCGGTGCCATATCCTCCCGGCATCATGCCGCCCATCTCGCTCCCGTAATCCATCGGCATGGACATTTCCTCGCCGTAGCCTGGCATGCCCATGGTGCTTCCTCCGGAGCCCATCATCTCGTCGTACATTCCGCCGCCTCGCGGCCGTCTCTCCTTCTTGGGTTTGGGCTTGGGTTTTTCCTTGGGTTGCTCCACGGTTGCGTCCTTGTCTCCCGCCCAGGCGTCGTCCGGCTTAGTGATTCGAGTCATGATGGCAAACACGCCGGCTTCGGCTTCCGCCTTCAAGGGAGCATAAACTTCCGGATCCTGACGCTTTTGTTGCCGCGGGATCAAGTCCTTGATCCACGGAGTGGTCCCTCGGTAGGCCGCGTCATCAACCGGTTGCCGGGCGTTTTGGGCCAACGCCGGATAATCATCGACTTTTCCCAGCCTTTCCGGCGCCAGCGCTGACCAGGGGTTGCCACTCTGCAACGTGTTCAGCGCACCGCTTGCGCTGCCTTTCAGGCTGTTGGGGCTCTCACCCTGTTCGACCGTTTCTTGCGTCGCACTGGAGTAAATGAATGCGGCGACGAGAAGCAGCACCATCCCAAAAATGCCCTTCTCGGCGTGTTGGATCACAAATCCCTTCAAGCCGCCCTTGCCGAAATTTATCTTCAGCTTCATGGTCATTTCTCCGCGTCTTATGAACTGGGTGCCTTGACCCCTGTCATCATTTCGCTCGTTGCTGCCGCTTGCTTGCGGTTGCCCGGAAACTTGGGCCCTTCGGGCCGTCGTGTCAGCTTGCCGCCGCCGCTGGCGGTGGCATGGTGCCGGTGAGCGCCGGCTGCTGGTCCAAGCCCACTTTCTTCTCGTCCACGGGATTGTAAATGTAAATAATCCCGTAGATTTCCACCGGAACATCATTTTGCGAGGTGCTGGCTACGGTGGTCCGATCCTTGATGTTCTGGGCTCCGCCCATACCGGAACCAGCATCATAAGGCGAGGCATAGCCGCCGCCCATGTCAGGCGTCTGGCCGTAGCCGCCCATGCCCGATTCCATGCCTGTCGGCGAACCCATGTATCCGCTTCCCATTTCCGATCCGCCGCCACCCATCATGCCGTATCCACCGCCGCCCATCATGTCATATCCGCCGCCGCCCATCATGCCGTATCCGCCGCCGCCCATCATGTCATATCCACCGCCGCCGCCCTCCTTGCCGCGGTTGATGCGAACCTGGCGGACCTCGACGGGCAGCATCGAGTTGCCCAGTTGAGCCAACAGACGCGGCAACTTGCGCACGTCGACCGTTAATCGCATCCGCACCGGCATCCGTTTGGCAAC
>Ga0351867_10065_pt1 | contig 33520 bp, 35 predicted proteins | sample TotcelHFGM3001M8_FD_206779 | JGI IMG/M metagenome (GOLD analysis project Ga0351867, IMG submission 206779) | Enriched cells from coal bed in the Powder River Basin, Montana, United States - Total cells FGM rep2 HSBNCT.FGM.300.1.M8 ...
TAAATTCCGGGTTTTTATGGCCATCTTTGCCGGATTGTCGGCCTGGATGGGATTAATCACCATGGTGATCTGGTTGTGGAGGGACAGCACTATAGAGGAAGAAAAGGAGGTCCCGGAAAAAAAATAATTCTCCTCAAACACCGACTATCGTATTTTTGATTTTTCTTTTACCATCTCTTTGATTTTGTTTACAAAATCAGCCAATTCCTCCTCGGATAACTGACTGCTCAGGGGCGATTCCAACAAGGACTGCATCACTTCCAGATTCGAAATTTTTTCATCCATGGGTTAAGGAATTCGTCCGCTCCTTTCTTAGGATGGTAATATTTGAAAAAAATAGATATCCTATAGCTCCGTATTTACAAGAAATCAAGCTTTTTATTCGGGGTGAGGCGACAGAATTATTTCCGACCGTATTAAGCTGCCCTAACGTCGGGCCACTACCCAAAGGGCCGAAGCGTGTCTTTTTATTATAGCGCTTCGACCCGTTGGCCGGACCCCAGGGCTGCTTTTAGTCGATAGACAAAATCGGAGATCCGTTTGACCCCATCCTTTCGGCCTCCGAGGTCATGGATCATTCGGACCAGGGCGCTGCCTACTACCACGCCATCGGCCAGCGGGGCTACCCTTCGCACCTGCTCGGGTTCGGACAGGCCGAAACCGAGCACCACGGGAAGGTCTGTGACCTGGCGAATCCCCGCCACCCCGGATTGGACGAGGGCCACTTCGGGACCGGCCGTGCCGGTGAGGCCGACGATGGAGATATAATAGAGAAACCCTCGGGCGCGGGCGGCAATCTCCCGAGCGCGCTCGGGCCCGGTGGTGGGGGCCAGGAGATAGATAAAGTCCAGTCCCGATGGATCGGTATACTTCCTAAGTTCCTCGGCCTCTTCCAGCGGCAGGTCCACCACCAGGACCCCATCCACCCCGGCGGTTTTGGCGGACCGGGCCAAACGCTCGGGCCCAAAAACCCAGATCGGGTTGTAATAGCTGAACAGGACCACCGGGATCTCCGACCGCCGGCGCAGTTGGGCGATCAGATCCAGGACACCGACCAGATTGGTTCCATTTTCCAGGGCCCGCCGGGAGGCGGCCTGGATAATCGGTCCGTCCGCGGTCGGGTCCGAGAAGGGGACCCCGATCTCCATAAGGTCCACCCCGGCGGCTTCCAGGGCCGGGATGAGCTCCAGGGTCTTTTCCAGCGAAGGATCGCCGGCGGTGAGGTATAAAATAAGGGCTTTTTCCCCCCGGTCCCGAAGATCGCGGAAGCGGCGACTGATCCTGGTCATGCCCGGACTCCCTCGCGCTCCGCGACAAGCTGACGGACATCCTTATCTCCCCTTCCCGACAGGTTGACAACCAGGATCTTGTCCCGGGACAGGGTCGGCACCAGTTTAAGGACAAAGGCCAGAGCGTGGGCGCTTTCCAGGGCCGGGATGATTCCCTCTTCCCGGGTCAGGACATGAAAAGCCCGAACAGCCTCTTGGTCCTTGACGGCCACATAACGGGCCCTACCGGTCTGATAAAAAAAGGCATGCTCGGGTCCGACGCCCGGGTAATCCAGACCGGCGGCGATCGAATAGGCGTCCCGCACCTGCCCCTGACCATCCTGGAGGAGATAGGTCTTGTTCCCGTGCAGCACGCCCACCGATCCGGCCGAGAGGCTGGCTGCGTGCCGGCCGGTCTTTAATCCTTTACCGGCGGCCTCCACGCCGATCAACTCCACCCCGGTTTGGTTTTTAAAAGGATAAAAAAGTCCCAGGGCATTGCTCCCCCCGCCGACACAGGCGATCAGGATATCGGGCAGCCGCCCTTCCCGATGGAGTATCTGACGTTTCACTTCCCGCCCGATGACGCTTTGAAAATCACGGACCAGGCGCGGGTAGGGATGGGGGCCGGCCGTGGAGCCGATGACATAATAGGTGTCCCGGACCCGGCGCACCCAGCAGCGGATGGCCTCGTTCATAGCGTCCTTGAGTGTAGCCGTCCCTGAAACGACCCGGATGATTTCGGCCCCTAAGGCCTTCATCCGGTCCACATTGGGGGACTGACGCCGGATATCTTCCGCCCCCATGAAAATCCGACAGGACAGGCCGAAAAGGGCGGCTACCGTTGCCGTGGCCACTCCGTGCTGTCCGGCTCCGGTCTCGGCAATCAGCCGTCGCTTCCCCATCCGCCGGGCCAGCAGGGCCTGGCCCAGGGTATTATTTATTTTATGGGAGCCGGTATGATTCAGGTCCTCCCGTTTCAAATAGATCTTCGGTCCCTTGAGTTTTCGGGTCAGATTGGAGGCCAGGTACAAGGGCGTTTCACGCCCGGCATAATCTTTGAGGAAGCCGGTCAGTTCCCGTTGGAAAGCCGGGTCCCTTCGGTTTCGGTGGTAGGCGTTCTCCAGTTCCAGCAGGGCCGGCATCAGCGTCTCGGCCACATACCGGCCCCCGAAGGGACCGAAGTGTCCGTGGGTATCGGGGTATCTAACCATGTCAAACCTCTTTTCCTGCTTTCATCTTTCTTCATGACCGAACAGGGGTTTTACTCCAGCCGCCGGCTCCGCCGCCTGAAGACCCCGGATGATCTCCATCACTCGTTCAATCTTGCGCGGGTCCTTTTTCCCGGGACTTGACTCCAAGCCCGAATTCAAATCCAGTGCCCGGGGAGAAACGGACCGGATAGCCTCCGCCACGTTGTCTTCCCCCAGCCCTCCGGCCAATATCAGAGGCTGGTTTTCGCCCGCCTTCCGGGCCAGGGTCCAATCGGCCCGCTCTCCGGTCCCGCCGAATACCCCGGGGCGCCGGGCGTCAATCAGTAAGCCGCGAACGCGATAGGACTTCAGGGTCAGCAAATCGTGTTCGTGCCGGGGAGCGACGGCCTTGATCAGCCTGGAAGCCGGAAACCGACGGCAGAATTCGGGCGTTTCGTCGCCGTGAAGCTGAATCAGGTGAAGACGGCAGATCCGGGCGATGGCCAGGATCTCTTGATAGCCCTGATTCACGAAGACCCCGACCCGAATTACCCGGGAGGGAACCCGATCCATAATCGCTTTGGCCCTCAGCGGATGGATATAGCGGGGGCTGGGGGGATAAAAAATATACCCCAGGGCCTGGACCCCGCTTTCGGCGGCGGTCAGGGCGTCCTCCACCCGGGTAAGGCCGCAGATTTTTACCTCAACCAGGGGGCCTCCCGGCCAGGACCAGTTCCCGGAGTTTACGAGTTGGATCAGGATCCCGCATCAGGGCCGTTCCCACTAAAGCGGCCCGGGTGCCCCGTTCTCTCAATAAGCGGATATCCCCCGCCGTTGAAATTCCGCTTTCACTGACGATGATTTTTCCTTCCGGAATCAGGGGGGCCAGGTCCAGTGTGGATTGCAGATTAACCTGAAAGGTCCCCAGGTCCCGGTTGTTGATGCCGATGATCTCGGCCCCGCAATCCAGGACCTTGGAAAGGTCTTTTCGGGAATGGATTTCCGTCAGGGCGGCCAATCCTCGATTCCGGCAGAGGTCGAGAAGCCTTCGTAGTTGTCTTCCGGATAGCAAGCGGGCGATGAGCAGCAGGGCGTCGGCGCCCAAGACGAAGGATTCCTCCACTTGGATCTCGTCCAGGATAAAATCCTTGCGCAGAATGGGGAGGAAAACGGTTTCTTTTAAGTCAGGAAGGTCCCCGGGATTCCCATTAAAAAAACGCCGGTCCGTGACGAGAGAAATCGCCCGCGCCCCGGCCGCTTCATATATTCGGCCCAGGGCGCAGGGGTCTCCCCTTTCCCGGATCGTCCCGGCGGAGGGAGAGGCGAACTTGATTTCCGCCACCAGAGCGGTCTCGCCCGTCCGCGAAAGGGCCGCCTGGAAGTCCCGGATCGGAAGAGGCGCCCCGACTTCCCGCCGAAAGGGAGCGGTCTTTTCCAGGGCCGCTATCTCCCGACGTTTGTTGGCCAGAATTTCGGCCAGTCGAGAATCCATATCCGACTCCTAAATAGCCTTCCGCAGATAGGGGAGGCATTCCTGGGAGAAGGCGATCAATTGCGCCAGTTTATTTTTGGCCATTCCGGAATCGATGGACTCCCCGGCCCGACGGACGCCCTCCCGAAAACCACTATCCAGCCCGGCAGCCATAAAGGCCGCCGCGGCGTTCAACAGGATAATTTCCCGCCTGGGGCCCGGTTCGCCGTCCAGGATGGAGCGGATGATGGAGGCGTTGGCGGCGGCGTCTCCGCCCCGGATAGACTCCAGCGGTGCCCGTTGAAACCCGACCTCCTCCGGGGTCAGTTCAAAGGTTCGGACCCGGTTGTCCCGCAGGTGGGAAATCCGGGTCGGCCCACAAATGCTGATCTCATCCAGGGAGCCGTCGCCGCAGACTACGAAGGCCTCCCGGGTCCCCAGCCGGTTGAGGACCTGCGCCAGTTTTTCGGTCAACTCCGGCGCGTAAACACCCATCACCTGGGCCGAGGCCCCGGCCGGGTTGGTCAAAGGACCGAGGAGGTTGAAAATGGTCCGCAGGCCGATCTCCTGCCGGGGTCCGGCCGCGTGTTTCATGGCGCTGTGAAAAAGAGGGGCGTACAGAAAACCGATCCCGCATTCCCTCAGACAGCGTTCCACGTCGGATCGGGTCAGGTCCAGGTTGACCCCGAGGCGCTCCAGCACATCGGCGCTGCCGCACTGGCTGGAGACGGCCCGGTTGCCGTGCTTGGCCACCTTGACCCCGGCGCCGGCCGCCACCAGCGCGGTGGCGGTGGAGACATTGAAGGTCCGGGTCCCGTCTCCGCCGGTACCGCAGGTATCCAGAATGGTTTCCTCCTCGATGTTGATCTCGTCCCGGTCCAGGTTGACCGAATGATTGTTCAGGTTCAGGGCGCCGGCCCGGGCCCGCAGCGCCCGGGCGGCGCCGGTGATCTCCTCGACCGTCTCCCCCTTGATGCGCAGGGCCGTGATCAAGGCACCGATTTGGGCCGAAGTGGCCTGACCGCCGATGATTTCTTTCATGACCCCGGCCATTTGGTCCTCACCGAGATTCTCTCCCCGGACCACCTGGGCAATCGCGCTTCTAATTTCCATCGTTGTTCCCTCCTTTGGTTTTGCTTATTTTGAGAAAATTGTTGATCAATCGGCTACCCTGTTCGGTTAAGATCGATTCCGGGTGGAACTGGACTCCCTCCACCGGATAAGTCCGGTGGCGCAGCCCCATGATTTCTCCTTCTCCACTCCAGGCGCTTATTTCCAGGCTGTCGGGCAGCGTCTCCCGGTCCACGATCAGCGAATGGTAACGGATGGCTTCAAAGGGGTTGGGCAGGCCCTCATACAGGGTCCGGCCGTCATGAAAAATCGCGCAGGTCTTGCCGTGCATGATCCGTCGGGCCCGAATGATTTCACCCCCGAAGGCATAGGCGATCGTCTGGTGGCCCAAACAGACCCCCATCATAGGTATGGTGTCATGGTATTGCCGGATCACCTCCGGGGTGATTCCGGTCTCCCGGGGAGAGCAGGGGCCGGGGGACAGAAAAATGGTCTCCCAACAGGTGCACTTGATTTCTTCCAGGGTTATTTCGTCATTCCGCCGGACCAGGACCTGGCGGTCCTGTTGCGCAATGGCTTGCACGAGGTTGAAGGTAAAGGAATCATAGTGGTCGATCATTAGAATCATGGGTCCAATCCTTGGGAGGCCAAGCGGATGGCCTCCATCAGCCCCTGGGCTTTGTTTAGGGTTTCCTGGTACTCGGACACCGGGTCGGAGTCGGCCACGATGCCCGCCCCGGCTTGAACGATCAGGGTCTCTCCTTTAATGATGATGGTTCGGATGGTGATGCCAAAGTCCATGTTTCCATCAAAACTGAAGTAGCCCACGGCTCCACCGTAGGGGCCCCGTGGTCCGGGTTCCAGTTCATGAATGATCTCCATAGCCCGGATCTTGGGGGCGCCGGTCAGGGTCCCGGCCGGGAAGGCGGCCCGGAAGACATCGAAGCAGTCCTTCCCCTCAGCCACTTCAGCCCGGATATGGGAAACCAAGTGCATTACATGGGAATAGCGTTCCACGACCAGGAGTTGGCTGACCTGGACCGTGCCGACGCGGGCAATCCTCCCCAGGTCATTTCTTCCCAGGTCCACCAGCATGATGTGCTCGGCCCGTTCCTTGGGGTCTTCGAGGAGTTCTTGGGCCAACCTCCGGTCGTCCTCCTCGTTGGCCCCTCTTCTTCGAGTCCCGGCGATGGGCCGGAGCTCCACCCGGTTTTCCTCCTGTCGGACCATAACCTCCGGGGACGAGCCGATCAGGATCAGCTCTTCCATTCTTAGGAAAAATAGATAGGGGGAAGGGTTGATGCGGCGAAGGGCCCGATATAAGTCCCAGGGATCCGGGTGAGTCTGACCCCGAAAGCTCTGGGAAAGGACCACCTGGATGAGGTCACCGGAAACGATATATTCCTTGGCCCGCTGCACCAGTTCCTGGAAACACTCTGATGTCATCTGGGCTTGAAGGGGCCGGGGCGGAAGCTCGGCGACGGCATGATCCCTATTTAACGGCGTCCGAATTCGGTTAACCAGGCGATCGATCTTCCGGACCTGCTCGGCATAAAGCGCTTTAAGATCCGTTCTTCCTTCCGTATAGGCGCAGGCCGCTATCTTGATCGTCTGCCGGAGATGATCAAAAATCATCAAGGTATCGGTGATCAGGAAGACGGCCTCGTCCTTCCAGGGTCCTCCCTCTTTCCGGGGCGGTAACCTTTCAAAAAATCCGGCCAGCTCATATCCGAAGAACCCCACGGCCCCACCATAAAAACGGGGCAAACCCGGAACGGGAACCGGGCGGTAACGGCCCAATAAACGCTTCAGGCACCCCAGGGGGTCCCCGTGATGGGGCCGTCGGCGCACCGATCCTTTTTCCTGAATCAGGATCTCATCCCCCCGGACCGTAAAGACACTCTCCGGGTCGGTTCCCAGGAAGGAGTAGCGGCCCCATTTTTCCCCTCCTTCCAGGCTTTCCAGGAGGAAATGGTAAGGGGAATCGCCCAGTTTCCTGAGGAGGGCCACCGGGGTTTCCAAATCGCAGAGGATCTCCCGATAAATGGGGATCAGGTTTCCCTGTGCGGAGAGTCGCTCAAAGGTTGTAAAATCCGGTGTGACCATGGGATTATTTTCTTTCCGAAGCCAAGGCTCCATCCCAACTATGGGGCTCACCCACCGCAAAGGGCGCAGCCTAAAAATAAAAAAGCCGTGAGGATTCACGGCCTTTTTAGATACAAATAAAAAAGCCGTGGAGAACCGGAGTGGCTCTCCACGGCTTTTTAGTTAACGGCTTTCTCTAGCGGTGGATGAACCCCTCCCTCGAATTCTGCCACCACCACCAGTTGTTGTTTGAAGTAAAAAATGATTGCATAAAATTTCTCTTCAAAAAAATTGATTTTCAGGATACCAGGCCGTCCGAACCTTGTCAATCTTTTTTTTATCAAAAAAAGGTTGACAAGATTCGGAGCACCGTTTATAAACAGAAATAACCTAATTTGAGGAAAGAAAAAGACTTAAACGCCATGATCAACCATCAATCCCAGCAAGACTTTTATTACTTTTATTATTGGCCGGGGACCCGTCTGCTCATGGATTGATTTCTTTTTTTCCGAAATTCAAAAGCCGTGGGCGGACTAAAGCTCACGGCTTTTTTTTTGCCCTTGGGCCGGAAACAGCCCCGGCGCTTCCTAAGTGCCACCGGCCTGAGAAAAAATACATGATGGGGAATAGGGCCATGAACATCGTGCTCGTCGGCGCTCGCTGCAGCGGAAAAACCACCGTTGGAAAGATCCTGTCCGCTCTGACCGGAAAAGTATTCCTGGATACGGATACCCTGGTGGAAGAAAAGGCTGGGACTTCGATCGAAGCGTTTATTGCCGCCAGGGGATGGGAAGCCTTCCGGGGTCTTGAAAGGCAGACGGTCAAGGTCGTGTCCGAGAGGGACGATCAGATCATCGCCACAGGTGGCGGGGTGGTCCTGGACGAGGTGAATGTGAATCGCTTGGTCCCTAACGCCTTGGTCGTCTGGCTGGAGGGGAAAGCGGAAGTTTTAAGGCAGAGGATGGAAAAGGAACAGCAAGCGGGTAAACGCCGACCTTCGCTCACCGGCACGGATCCTTTGAAGGAGATCACCGAGGTGCTAAACGCCCGGGACCCTTTTTACGGGCGGGCCTCCACCCTGCGGGTGGATACCACCGGCCTTTCCCCTGAAGAGGTGGCCTCAGTGGTCTTTCAAGCTATTGGCGAAAAAAAAGAGGGATCGGTTCATGGCGGGTAATTCCTTCGGTGAAGTATTCCGAATTACCACCTTTGGGGAATCCCACGGCGCGGGGGTCGGAGTGGTTATCGATGGCTGCCCTTCCCGGAAGGCCCTATCTCCAGAGGACTTTATCCCGGCCATGGCCCGCCGTCGGCCCGGGCGGACCCCTCTCGATACGCCGCGTCTTGAAGAGGACCGGGTGGAAATCCTCTCCGGGGTTTTCGAAGGCCAGACCACCGGCGCCCCGATCGCCCTTTTCATTCGTAACCGGGATGCCGACAGTCGGCCCTATGAAATCCTGCGAAACGCCTTTCGGCCCGGCCACGCCGACTACAGTTATTTCCGGAAATACGGCCACTTCGATTTCCGTGGCGGCGGCCGATCGTCGGCCCGGGAAACCGCGGCCCGGGTGGCGGCCGGCGTGGTGGCCCAAAAGATCCTGGAGCCGGCGGGGATTCAGGTGGCGGCCTGGACCCTGGAATTAGGCGGGATCCGGGCCCGGCAACATATTCCCGGAGCCGTCGAGAAGAATCCTTTCTTCTGCCCGGATCCCGATGTGGTGCCGGAGATGGAAGCGGCGATGAAAAGGTCCCGGGAAGAACACGACTCCCTGGGGGGGATCGTGGAGGTCCGGGTCCTGGGCTGCCCCCCCGGGCTGGGAGAGCCGGTGTTCGACAAACTGGATGCCGATCTGGCTCGGGCCGTCATGTCGGTGGGCGCGGTCAAGGGGGTTGAAATCGGGGCCGGTTTTGCAGCGGCCCGTCTCACCGGGTCGGAAAACAACGATCCCCTGACCCCCGCGGGCTTCCGGACGAACCGGGCCGGTGGTATTCTGGGGGGGATTTCCAACGGCGACGAAATCGTCCTGCGGGCGGCGATCAAGCCCATCCCTTCCATTAAAAGGGAACAGGATACCATCACCAGGGAAGGGGAGGCCGTTAAACTCCATCTGGAAGGCCGGTACGATATTTCGGCTGTCCCCCGCGTGGTCCCGGTCCTGGAAGCGATGATCCGGATCGTATTGGCGGATCACCTGCTGCGCTTCCGAGCCGTAAAATGAGAAGAATGTTTTTTAACCGCAGACAAAAACGGACGACTTCCGATCGAGGTGAAACTATGGGGAATCTTTTCGATAGCTACTGGTATTACTTTTTTAACTGGACAGGTCCGCCCCGGCAAGCTGTTTGGATAGGCAAAGGCCGTGGGCGGGGAAGCCCACGGCCTTTTTGTTTCCAGCGCGCAGTCATCCCGGCCCCGCTTTAAGGGCGGGGTAAACTCCAGCCGGGATCCAGGTATTCGAAGCTTCCTGGATGCCGGCCTCTCCGGCATGACGACGGAAAAACCACAGACCCTGACAGAGGAATCAATCCAAGGAGATAAAAACATGGATAACCTGAAACTCAGCAGAAAAAACGGCAACCCGGATAAACGGACGGTGGTCAACGTCGGCTCGGTTAGGGTCGGCGAGGACTTTGTAGTCATCGCCGGACCCTGCAGCGTGGAAAGCGAAGAACAGGCCCTTGAGACCGCTCGGGCGGTAAAAAAGGCGGGGGCTAATATGCTCCGGGGCGGGGCCTTCAAGCCCCGGACCTCGCCGTATGATTTCCAGGGATTGGGGCTCAAGGGTTTGAAGATTTTGGAAAAGGCCAGGCAGGAAACCGGTTTACCGGTGGTCACCGAAGTGACCGACCCCCGGGATGTTTCCTGGGTCGGCGAATATGCGGACGTCCTCCAGATCGGTACCCGTAATATGCAGAATTTTTCACTGCTGAAGGAGGTGGGCAAGATGAATAAACCGGTGCTCCTGAAAAGAGGCATGTACTCCACCCTGAAGGAATGGCTGAGCTGTGCCGAGTATATCCTGGCGGGTGGGAACTCCCAGGTCATCCTCTGTGAGCGCGGGATCCGGACCTTCGAAACCTATACCCGCAACACGCTGGATCTGAGCATCGTCCCGGCGGTCAAAGAGATTTCCCACCTGCCCATCATCGTCGACCCGTCCCACGGGACCGGCCGATTGAGCCTGATCGAACCCATGAGCCTGGCGGCCCTGGCCGCGGGGGCAGACGGGATCATCGTGGAAGTGCATTACAGGCCGTCCGAGGCCTTGTGTGACAAAGACCAGGCCATGTCGCCTGTCCTGTTTACCGGGATGATGAACAAACTGCGAGGTCTGAAAGAGGCCCTGGGGGACAGAGACCCTCTGGCTGCGGTAGTGGAAGTAGGGCCGCTGCCCCTGGCCGCGGCGGGCCGCTAAAGGAAGCCGATGCCGGTATTAACGATACAGGGCCGGATGGGGGATTCAACCCTGCTGGTCGGGGAAAGCCTTCAGCGTCTCTCCCGTTATCTCCCTGCCGGGAAAACCGTTATTATCACCGATGCCAACGTCCGGGAAGCATACGAGCGGCTTTTCCCCCCGGCGGAGATCATCGAGATCGGCACGGGGGAGGGGATAAAGAACCTCGAGACGGTAGGCCGGGTTTACGAGGCTTTGGTCCGCTGCGAAGCCGATCGGGCTTCTTTCCTGGTGGGGATCGGCGGCGGGATCGTCTGTGATGTGGCCGGTTATGCCGCTTCAACCTACCTGCGGGGTCTGAAATTCGGTTTTGTGGCCTCCACGCTGCTGGCCCAGGTGGATGCCGCGGTGGGCGGGAAAAACGGCGTCAATTGGGAAGGCTATAAAAATATGATCGGGGTATTCAATCAACCCGATTTTGTGATCTGCGATCCGCTCCTGCTGCGGACCCTGCCTCGCAAAGAAATCCTTTGCGGGATGGCGGAGGTCGTCAAGCACGCCCTGATCGGTGATGCCGGTTTGTTTTCCTATCTGGAAGAAAACGTTTCGGCGGTGCTGGATCTCCAGCCGGAAGTCATGAAAAAACTGGTGCTGGATTCCGTGATGATTAAATCCTCCATTGTCAACCGGGACGAGCGGGAGAAGGGGGAAAGGCGACTGCTCAATTGCGGGCATACCTTTGGACACGCTCTGGAGAAGGTGACCGGCGTTTCCCATGGGGAGGCGGTCAGCGTCGGCCTGGTGATGGCGGCGGCGATTTCCGAACAAAAAGGCTACCTGGCGCGCGAGGACCGGAAAAGGATTGAAAAGCTGCTCTCCGACCTGGGGCTGCCGCTGCAGCTTTCCTGCCCGGAAGAGAAGCTGCGGGAGGCCTTGAGAAAAGATAAGAAACGAGAAGGGGACCGGGTTTATTTTGTCTTTTTAGCGGCCCTGGGCCGAGCCGTGGTGGAGGAGATGTCGTTCGAGGAATTGGAGGAGTTGTTCACCAAAACCGTAGCGGGTAGTCGCGAGTAGACAATCAAACACCGGCTCTGGGGAGTTTAATACGAAAATAATCGGCATCTGTCATTCTTAAGGAGCGAAGCGACTGAAGAATCCCCCTAGCCAGCTTGGGTTCGAAAGGCGAGATCCTTCGCAGAGTTTATCCTGAGCCGAAAACCGAGATCCTTCGCTCCGCTCAGGATGACAGGAGGCGCAGGGCTCAGGATGACAAGCAGGCGAAGGGCTCAGGATGTCAAACTGGGAGATCTGGGAGTTGGATTTTCACGCTTCAGGGTGCCCGCCCCGGGTCTGGGGTTTTAGTCTGAAGCTGGGTCCCCGCGGTCGCCGAGATCTGGTAGCCATAGCAGATATGGGGGGTACCCACCCAAAAGGACGAAGCGTCCAAAATCAAACACGGAGAGAAGAACCTATGACCATAGAAGAGATTAGGAAGCATATCGACCGGCTGGATGCCAGGATATTGAAACTCTTGAACGATCGAATGGAGCAGGCCCTGATGGTCCGCAAGTTGAAGGAGCGGATCGAGGATCCGGAAAGGGAACAGCAAGTCCTGGAGCAGATACGGCGCAACGCCACGGAACTGATCCATCCGGAATTTATCGAGCGGATCTATTTGGACATCATTCAGGAGAGCAAGACGCTGCAGCAGAAAAACCGGGAGCTCATCGCCTTCCAGGGCGAACACGGGGCCTACAGCGAGGTCGCCGCCCGGGCCTGGGACCCGACCCTGGTTCCGATTCCCTGTCCGGAATTCACCGATCTCTTTGAAGGGGTGGAGAGCGGTCTTTTCGATTACGGCCTGGTCCCGGTGGAGAATACCCTGGGGGGCATGGTCGGTCCGGTAAACGACCTGCTGATCGGGACGGAACTGCAGGTAGTGGGGGCGGTGGAATTGCCCGTCCATCACTGTCTACTGGCCCCGCCGGAAATGGATCATCGGGAAATCCGATCGGTGTATTCCCATCCGCAGGCCCTGGCCCAGTGCCGCCGTTTTCTGGCGCGGAACAAACTGGAGCCGGTTCGCTATCACGATACGGCCGGGGCGGCCCGGATGGTGGCGGATAAAAAACCGACGGGAGCGGCCGCCATCGCCAGTGACATATGCGCCAAGCTGTATGACCTGGAAATTATTAAGGAGGGGATTGAAGACCATGAAAGAAACCTGACCCGGTTTCTGGTTCTTTCTAAAGGGGAGGCCCGGGAGGAGGGGGATAAATGCTCGGTCATCTTCTCCACCGCCCACAAAGCCGGGACCCTTTTCCGGGTCCTGGAGGTCTTCGCCCAAAAGGGCCTCAACCTGACCCGGATCGAGTCGGTTCCCGAAGAGCCGGGCGCTTATGCCTTTTTCCTGGATTTTATGGGGTCGATCCGGGATCCGCAGGTCCGGGAGGCCCTGGAAAAAATCAAAGGGATAACGACCCGCTTTAAACTGATGGGCTGTTACCTGGAAAAGAGGGTGTCATGAGGATATTGGTCATGGGGGCCGGACGAATGGGAACCTGGCTGGTGGAGGCTCTCAGCCTGGACCACCAGGTGACGGTTTATGATCAGGATTCCCGGAAGCTGCAGTATTTTTTTCGGGCTAAAAAGCTATCCGCTTTGCCGGAGATCCGGGACCTGGCACCCGAACTGATGATCAACGCCGTCAATCTGGTTCACACCCGGCAGGCCTTCGAAGAGGTCCTCTCCTATCTCCCGGAGGACTGCCTGCTGGCCGATATCGCTTCGGTCAAGACCGGCCTGGAGGACCTGTACCGGACCCTGGGAAAACGGTTCGTTTCCACCCACCCCATGTTCGGTCCGACCTTTGCCGACGTGCGCGACCTGCAGGGGGAGAACGCCATCCTGATCGAAGAATCCGATCCGGCCGGGAAGAAGTTTTTTCGGGATTTTTTCCAAAGTCTTCACCTCACGGTCCATGAGTATTCCTTTGAAGAGCATGATCGAACCATCGCCTATTCCCTGTCGGTTCCCTTTGTCTCAACCCTGGTCTTTGCGGCCTGCATGAAAAAACAGGAGGCGCCGGGGACGACCTTTCGCAAGCATATGGACATCGCCCGGGGATTGTTCTCTGAGGACGATCAATTGTTGACCGAAATCCTGTTCAATCCGGCCACTATCCGCCAGATCGAGCGGATCAATTCCCGGTTGTCTTTTCTGACCCATATCATCCGGGAACGGGACACCGAGGAGATGCAGAAATTCCTGGGCAAATTGCGGAGGAATATCGCTTGAAGATCTGCATACCCATCGGCGCTGCCAATACCGAAATGGCGATCGAAAAAATCATTCGGGCCAATGAACTGGCTGACCTGTTGGAATTCCGTCTGGATCTGTTGGATCCCGGTCGTCTGGAAGAATTGCGGCGGGCCGCTGTCAGACCGGTGATCGCCACCTGCCGGTCCGCGAAGCAGGGCGGGCAGGGACCGGATGACGGCGAGAGGCAGGCCCGGGTTTTGCGCCGGGCCAGGGACGCCGGGGCCGATCTGGTGGACCTGGAGTACGCTCTGGCCGTTCGGATTCGGGAGGATTTGCTTAAGGAATTTGGATCGGAGCGGGTTATTCTTTCCGCCCATCTGCTCGCCGGGACCCCGTCCTGGAGGTCGCTTCAGGGCCTGCTGGAACGAATGGCGGCTGCCGGTTCCTCCCTGGTCAAGATCGTCACCCGGGCCCACAGGGTGGAAGATAATCTCCGGGTGCTCCGATTGATCCCCGAGGCCGAACGAATGGGCCTGGGGATCATCGCCTTCTGCCTCGGCCCCCTGGGACGAATCAGCCGGATCGCCTCCCCGTTGCTGGGAGGCTATCTGACCTTCGCCTCCCTGGAGACCGGGGAGGAATCCGCCCCGGGTCAGATTCCGGCCGGGGAGATGAGAAGGTTGTTGGGAATGTTGAGTTTATAAGCGAACGTCATCCAGAGACCGTTCATCCAGAGCCCTTCGCCTGCCGGTCATCCTGAGTCCTGCGCTGGTCATCCTGAGCGGAGCGAAGGATCTTGGTTTTCGGCTCAGGGTAGACTCCGCGAAGGATCTTGGTTTTCGGCACAGGGTAAACTCCGCGAAGGATCTTGGTTTTCGGCTCAGGGTAAACTCCGAGAGGATCCCGGTTTCTGTCTCAGGGTAAACCCGGAGAAGGATCCCGAAACCGTTGGACCGGAGATTCTGAGTCCCGCGCAATCGCGTGACTCAGAATGACAATTCCGCTACGAGGTAACTCCTATGATCGACCGAAAAACACAAATCTACGGCGTCATTGGGTATCCGTTGGGACACACCTTGAGCCCGGTGATGCACAATGCCGCCTTCAAAGCCAACGGCCTCAACGCCGCCTATCTGTCCTTTGAGACCCGGGATCTCCCCGGGGCCCTGGCCGGGATGAGGGCCCTGGGAATCCGGGGAATGAGCGTCACCATTCCCCACAAAACAGCCGTGATCCCCTTCCTGGATGCGGTGGATGATCTGGCAAAAAGAATCGGGGCCGTCAATACCATCATCAACCAGGGAGGGCGCCTGATCGGGATCAACACGGATGCCCTGGGAGCTTTTAGGGCCTTGAAAGAAAAAACCAGACTTACCGGGAAGAGCGGTCTGATTGTCGGCGCCGGCGGCGCGGCCCGGGCCATCGGTTTTCTGCTAAAAGAAAAAGGGGTGCGTCTGACTCTGACCAACCGTTCCTGGAAGAAGGGGGAAGCGTTGGCTGATTTCTTGAATTGCCCTTTTCTGCCCCTGGAGGAAATTGGAAAAGCGGAGTCCGACCTGCTGGTTCAGACCACCCCGGTAGGGATGGTTCCTCATGAGGATCAATGCCTTATAGAATCCAAAAACCTTAAAAAAGGGATGATCGTCATGGATGTGATTTACAACCCCCTGGAGACCCGCCTCATCCGAATGGCCCGGGACCGGGGCTGTACGCCCATCAACGGATTAACCATGTTTATTTATCAGGGTGCGGAGCAGTTTCGGCAGTGGACCGGTCTTCATCCCCCGTTTTCGGAAATGACCGAAGCAGTTAAGACCGGTCTGAGAGGGTTCCAGTGAAAGAAGTCCAACCACGGGAGACCATCACTGCCACAGTATCCATCCCCGGGTCCAAGAGCCTCAGCCACCGGGCCTTGATCGCCGCCGCCCTGGCGTCCGGCGAGAGTCGGCTCTTCAACCTGCTGGAATGTGAGGATACGATCTATACCCTCAAGGCCTTGCAGGGTTTGGGAATAGATATAACCAACGATAACGGAATAACGGCCATCGCTGGAAAGGGAGGGCGGTTCCCTGTTTCGTTCGGGACCCGATCGTTGTTTCTGGGAAATTCGGGGACTTCCCTGCGTCTCTTGCTTTCTACGGCGGCCCTGGCCCGGGGCGAGACGATTCTGACGGGCTCTTCGCGCCTGCAGGAAAGGCCGGTCGGTGAACTGCTCAGGGCCTTGCGCGACCTGGGAGTGCAGGACATCTCGGCGTCTAAAGACAACTTTCCGCCGGTGCACCTCCGTTCCCAGGGAATGAAGGGAGGAAAGGCGCGGTTGACCGGGCGGGAAAGCAGTCAGTATCTCTCCTCGCTGCTGCTGGCGGCCCCCTATGCCGGAACGGAGGTGGAAATCGAGGTGGACGGGTCTATTGTTTCCAGTCCTTACGTGGACCTGACCCTGGAAGTGATGGACCGTTTTGGGGTGGGGGTACGGCGGGAAGGGTACAGCCGATTTACGGTCCCGGCGGGACCGGGCTACCGTCCCGCGGACTATCAAGTGGAAGGGGATGCCTCCAGCGCTTCCTATTTTTGGGCGGCTGCCGCGGTAACCGGGGGCACCATGGCTACGGAAAACGTATTCCCGGAAAGCTCCCGGCAGGGCGATATGTCCTTTCTGGATCTTCTGGAAAAAATGGGGGCACATGTCAGGAAGGAAGCCCGCCGGGCGGTGGTTACGGGTCGGAAGCTTACCGGCATCGAAGCGGACATGAGCGCCATGCCGGACATGGTGCCGACACTGGCCGCCCTGGCCCTGTTCGCCAGAGGAAAAACGGCGATTCGTAATGTGGCGCATCTCCGGCACAAAGAGAGTGATCGTCTTCAAGCCGTCAGCGAAGAGTGGTTGCGGCTGGGGGCCCGGATCGAAGAGCTGCCCGACGGATTGATTATCGAAGGTTCGGTGCCGCTGAACGGCGCACTATGCGATCCCCACAACGACCATCGCCTGGCCATGAGCCTGGCCGTTGTCGGTTTAAGGGTCCCGGGGATTAGGATCCAGAACGAAACCTGCGTTCGAAAGTCGGTCCCGAATTTCTGGGCTTTATGGGATTGTCTCTAAGGGACGAGTTGATGGCGGACTGGGAACTTGCCGTTGCCGGTGAGGAGCCTTTTCGTATTGCGCCGCTTCAATAAGGGATAACTTATGGAAACACTGCTTGATGTTGTCAGCGTAACTGCTCGCGATGATAATAATTTGGAGCTTGTTTTTGAAAATGGGGAAAAACGAATATTTGACATGAGGCCCTTTTTTGATAAAAAGCCCTTTGTTAAACTTTTTAATTCTCCTCTTTTCTTTAAAGCATTTGTCGGATATGGAACCGTAGTTTGGCCTGGCAATATTGATATTGCACCCGAGACCCTATGGGCGCGATCCAGGCCAGCCTAACGAGAGATCCAGGCGGGATCTCATGACCGCAAAGACGGTGGAGCCAATACATCCCGGAGGTTTATTGCCTGAGGAATTCCTCTCGTCGGGAAAACCGATGACGGCCGCATACTTGACCTGCGGCACAAGGGGAGCGACAGGTTGCACTCCATAGGGATCGAAGGGGCGGTTCAGTTGTAAGGCACCCTGGTGCGACCCGCACAACAACCAGCGGCTGGCCATGAGCCTGGCCGTCATCGGTTTAGGGCCCCGGGGATCCGGATCCGTCAGGTCGAATGCGCAAAAAAGTCCTTTCCTTGGTTTTGGGATTATTCGGATCGGTTATAGTTCCGATAGAAAAATCGATTGAAACTCGATTTTAACTTCACCTACAAGTCCGCAATCGAGTTCATTCTGAAAAATAACGATTACCGTTTAAAGTGATCAAATGCAGGGTGGATCTAACGAAGCGGTCCACCGGCTCTATTCCAGTGACATCTCGGAAATCCCTTGGGGTTCCTCGACCCCCCCAATCCGGGTAAAAGCAGTCATCCCGGAGAGGTTGCCGAAATAGGGTTAATAAATAGCCCTCACAATGGCTTCAGGACCAGGGGCAGATAAATTTGGAAACTTTGAAAATCCGTGACAACCCCGTAGGCCGTGGGTCCGCTGCCGCCCTTGAGGCTGATCCAGCCCACGTTCTCCCCCCAGGCGTAGCCGTCAAAGGCCCCGGTCTGTGGATCGATGATCACCCCCCCGTTGGTGGGGGCAAAGTTGATCCAGCCCACGTTGGCGCCCCAGCCATAGCCGGCTAATCTGCCACTGTGATCGCGGTTGACGCCGTAGTTGTTGGCGGCGTCGTTAGCATACGTATGGGGGCTGCCGCCAATGTGGGTTCCCAGCCGAATCCAGCCGACATTCTCAGCCCAGATATAGCCTTCCAGATGATCCCCGTACACGGCGACAGCTCCGCCTACGGTGGGGTTGAAATTGATCCAGCCTACGTTCGTACTCCAGGCATATTTGGCCGCAGAGTCAATCCCGGCGGCCCAGGCTGCCTGGGGTATGTACAGGATACCCAGCATGACCACCAAGAACCATACCGTGGCAATGATCTGTTTGGGGGCTTTGTGACTCATCGGTCGTTCTCCCTTCATTAAGTAAGATTATGGTTTGTTAGGTGAATATTCCTTTTAACGGCCTTTAACTGCTCGATACCGCCCACTCACAGCATTGATCGCTCCCCGTTCAACCTGCTCTTTCCTCGGTGGCATCCTTTGCCCCTGGAGGTTTCTTGGTTCCAGGCTTCAACCGGAGGCGCCCGCTTGCCTCACGTCCCAACGACATATCAGCGCTCGCTCGGCGATTACACCCACCCGCCGACCGGTTTCCCCAATCCAGGCAACCGGAACGGCCGCGCGCCAGAGCAGGCGGCGCGCGGTGCTCTCGTCACGTTTATGGAAGCGAAGACTCAAGATAGACCTCCTCGCCCACACCTCTGCGATTTCCCGAATCGGTCCGGGTTGCATCTGCCAGAAATTACCGATGCGTATCAGAATCACGTGTCCCGGCAGGTGGGCCATAAAACTCTGCCGTTGCTGGGAGAACCGCAGAGCCAGCCGCGGCGTCGGATAGCGCAGCTCGGGCTTGCCGGACTCCCAGCGGAAGTACTCATCCAGCCAGCCGAAACGCGCCCGGATTGCCTGCCTAAGACGCCGGCACGATGCGCGTTGCAGATGGCCGAGATAGGAGTTCAACCATTGGCGCAGATCCTTAATCAGTGGCTCGGGCCAGATAAAGACCTTGTGTCCGTCTGCGTATTCGGCCAGGCCCAGTTCGCGCAACGTCTTCTCCGTCTCTACCAAGCGTTGCCGTAACGCCGAAACCACCCGCCTTCGGACCAGCAGATATTCGGGCCGTACCACATAGCCCAGAAAATCAATCCCCTCAGAGACCGGACGCAATTTGCGTCTGTTATTCAATCCCAATCCGAGATGCGTACGTGCAAACAACTCAATCTGCCCTTCCCATTGCTCAAGTTGCGTCTTGTCGGGCGACAAAAGCATCAGATCGTCGCAGTAACGCACGTAGTGCTTGGCCTTCAGCGTATGCTTCACAAACTGGTCCAACGCATCCAGATAGACATTCGCGAAAAACTGGCTCGTCAGGTTCCCGATCGGCAGGCCGCAATGCGGCCCGGCCTTGAACAGCGTCTTGTGGGCCGGAAGGCGCTCAAAATCCGCCCTGGTTGCCGCCCGCAGGCGGCAGTTCTCGGTCGGCTCGTGGAAGATCAGCGTCCGGGCCAGCCACAGCACCGCCGGATCGCGTTCCCGGCGCGATAGGCGTTCAAAAAAGGATGTTTCGGTCCAGCGTGATGAAATATCCACGCACATCCAGTTGCAGATACCAAGCCCGTCGCGTTCCGTTGGCCGTCACCTGCCGAGCAAAAGAGCGCAGCCTCTCCACGCCCGCATGTGTGCCTTTTCGTTTCCGGCAGGCATACGAATCGTGAATAAACCGCCGCTCCCATTCCAGCTCAAGATTTCCCACCAGAAGGTGATGCACCACCCGGTCCCTGAAATCCGCCGCAAAAATCTCCCGCCGCTTCGGCTTCTCCACCAGGAACGCCACGGACTTCCCCGGCCGATACGTGCCCGCAGACAGTTCCTCGTGCAACCCCACCAGGTTCTCCTCCAGGTTTTGCTCGAACCGCATGGCATTCACCGTCCCGCGCTTGTGCCGCCGACAGCGGAGATAGGCCCGGTAAACGCTCTCCATCCTGAACATAGGATGCCCCTCAAACATTATCGCATTTCCTTCTTTAAAAAAAAGGGACGGCAAGACCACCATTCTCCGCCACGGACGGGCCACACGTAGTTCGTATTCGTCTTATTGTCGTTGTTCACGTTGCCGTTGTTCAGGTTCACGTTCCACGCGTTGTCCGTATTGTCCGCGTTCGTAGTGCTCGACCAGTAGTTATTCGACTGGACGCCTGCACACGAAACATAAATCCGCCCACTTCTCCCGACGCCTCCAGCGGATGACGCCGGGACCACCGGCCGCCGAAGCCCACCGGGGATACCACGGCCTGTATGCCTATGCCCGCCAGGTTTCGCTGGTCAATCAAATCAAGCTCCACCCGACCAGGCGGGACGGACGCACAATGGTGAAACAGGCCCACTCGAAAAGGCCCATCAGCCTTCCCGATTCCGGCCAGGCCTCACCGTCCCAAAACTTAGGTTTCTTTTCCTGCTTGACCATTCTTTCCCAAGCACTGCTTCATCCACCCCTCATTCTGCCGTGCCAACCCCGTCAACCGTTCGGCCACGTAAAGGTAGCTTTTAGTCCCCCCGCCAAACGCGCCCGAGTCATGACACAGACGGCACAGCACCTTCAGGTTCTCCAACTGTTGTCGAAGGCCCATCAGGTGCTCCGTCCGGTCCGGCGTGTTGTTCGCCTCGATAATCCGCTCCAACACCGACCGCGTCTTGTTCCTCAAGTCCGTGCCCAGCGTGTACTTGTGGTAGCGGGTGAAGTTCCGTACGATCTTTTCAATATGTACCGTCAGGTCATACGCCTCCCGGTAGATCGGCAGATGTTCATACCTGGCCACGTCTCAATTCACCTTTCCCGGATTGTTCAGCCTGATTACCTCCGCCAGTCGCCTGTCTTTTGACTCGCCCTGTAGGGCAATCGCCACCGAATGCCCCGCACGGACCAGTTTGCCCACGTAGGCATCCAGTCCGGACTTCGGGAAGCCTCCCAAGACAACCGGCGCATCCACGTCACCGGCCATTTGCAGTTTCAGGCCAGTGACCTTCGCCACCGTCCGCGCGTCTTCATTCATCACCTGCATGAATGCCCCCACCTGCATCAGCAACAGGCAATCCGCCGCCCCACTCCTCAACTCGCGGTACTGATCAGCTAACTTCTGTGAGAAGACCAAACCGTAACCTCAAAAAAACTACCCGCTCCGCGGGCGGGGGCATAGCCCCCTGCACCCCCATCAAGGATCAAATAAACCAAAGAATCAAATAACCAAATCATCTTCATTGTCCGCCACGGACGGGCCACACGTAGACCGTACTCGTCTTACTGGCGTAGACCACGTGGCCGTAGCGCAGGTCCACGAACCACGCGCTGGCCGTACTGGCCGCGTACGTAGTGCTCGACCAGTAGTAATCCGACTGGACGCCTGCAAAAGGAACACCCTCCGTCCACTTTTCCCACCCGCTTGTGTTGGACAAAGCCGGATTATAAAAGGCATAATGAATCAGGCTCTGCATTTCACGCAAATTCGGCAACCGCCATTGGCCCACAGTGGAAGCATCGGTAAGGCCGCATCGTCCGGCTGCCAAATTATTGGACCAAATCAGCGCATCGGCCCAAGATAGAACCCCTAATCCTTTATTTATCCCCCCCACCGTATCCAAGCAATTAGCAGTCTTCAACCAGATCAACCCGGTCAGGTTGTCCGTCACCGTCCCATTACTATTATCCGTAAACCGAGGGGTAGGCCACAGCACGCCTCTAAAAAGGTGACCGTCGGAACCCGCCGGGGGTAATACAAGAGGCGCAAATATGGACTGCCCGGTCTTAGGAACCGGAGCGCGAAACCCCGCCAGGTCATAGATCTCATCTAACGTATGCTTTGTGCCGGCCGTTGGCCCGTTGCCCGGCTCCGCGAATGTGGTCATCTTAGTGGCCGTCGTTCCGTTATTGATACGGTCATAAATCTGATCCAAGGTATACATCTGCGAACCGGCCTCTGTCGGTCCCCCGCTCGGTTCCAGAATCCCCGCCCAGACGATGGCCCCCGAAAACAGCACTCCCAGGACCACACCCACTACTATCCCTGTCCACCTGTTCTGCCTATGCATGGTTCACCTCCTATGTGTTTTATTATGTTTAGTGTTTCGTATTACCGTCCACCTCTCCCAACCTATCTGCCGCAAGATAATCCGCCCCAGGGAGGGGGTACCCCTCTATATCAACCCCTGGAAGACGAATTGCTTGATTAGGTTGGCCTGGAATTGAACTGAATTATACTCCGTTTTCGGAATAGTAAATAGGGGAATTTCGGCCATTGTAGTAGCCACTCACTTCATGGCCCGTGAATGGTTAGCGTTTGAATTCTTCCGTTTTATTCGAAGTGAAGACTTGAGGACTTCAGGAAGTACTCGTCATCTGAACGCACGGTGTCTTTTGTAATCTCTCCCAATCCATTTTAAAATTTCCTCTCGACTTTCTCTCGCGGTCGGCTGTACCACTCTGGTGAAACCCGGATTATTTTTTCAAAGAGGAAAATTTCGGATCGGCGCCCATCAAAAAAAATAGCAAGATTTCGAGTTGAAATCAAAAAATGTTTTGCTGTTTTTTTCTCCTCAGCGTCTTTTCCCTGTGTTATGCTTAACCTCCCGAGATGGATGACGATGAGGCTTCTGATGACCAATAGCGTACTGTTCTTCATTTTTTTGTTGGCTTATATTCCTCGGGTGGTAGTCGAAGGGGAGGGAGGCCTTTGGAAAATCAGCTGAGAGCTGGAAGTATATGAGCAGCCAGAGAAAGGGCAGGGCGATTGGCCCGGCCCAACCCTCCGCAGAAGACTATCCCCCCGCCTGGCAGGCCTGGATGATCTGGGGGTTGGGGGCCCTTTTTTATCTTTCCGGATTTTATTTGCGGGTGGCCCCGGCGGTCATGACCTCGGAACTGATGGCCGATTTTGCCGTGGGGGCGGCCGGGCTGGGGAATCTTTCCGCCTTTTATTATTATACTTACGTGGGGATGCAGCTCCCCACCGGGGTCCTGGCCGATCTCTGGGGTCCCCGAAAGCTGCTGGCCGCCGGGGCCTTGGTGGCCGGGCTGGGAACCCTCCTTTTTGCCTGGGCCCCCAGCCTGGTTTGGGCGAGTCTGGGGCGGGGCCTGATCGGGGGATCGGTGGCCGTGGCCTTCGTAGCCCTGCTCAAAGTGGCCGCCCACTGGTTTCCGGTTCGCCGCTTTGCCCTGGTTTCAGGCATGGCCCTGTTCTGCGGGGTCCTGGGCGCGGTCAGCGCCGGGGTTCCCCTGCGCCTGCTGATCGATGGGTTCGGCTGGAGGCCCATCATGGCCGCCTCTGGCGCGCTCATGCTGGCTATTTCCCTGGCCTGCCGGCGGTTTATCAGGGACGACCCTTCGGAAAGAGGCTTTCGGAGCTATTCCCCGGCAATCCCGAAAGGCCTCGCGGCCAAGGAAAGATTTCGGCCCCTCGCCGGATTGGCCACGGTCTTTTCCTTTCGCAACAGTTGGCTTCTCTTTTGGGCCCCGGGGGGGATGGTGGGACCCATGCTGAGCTTTGCCGGTCTCTGGGGGGTTCCTTTTTTGCAGGCCCGTTACGGGATGGGGACTGCTTCAGGGGCTGCCGTCGGCTCCTTGATGATGATCTGCTGGGCCGTCGGGGGCCCTTTGATGGGCGCCCTTTCCGATCGCCTGGGCCGGCGAAAACCCCTTTACCTGGCCGGCGCCGTGGTCTCCGCCTTGGGCTGGTCGGGCATGATCTTCTGGCCCGATCTTCCGGTCGAAGGGTTTTTGCTCCTCTCCGCCTTAACCGGTCTGGCCACCGGTGGAATGATCATCGGCTTTGCCTTCAGCAAGGAATCGGTCCCCTCCCGCTATTCCGGCACCGTGGCCGGGGCTATCAACATGGGGGTCATGATCGGCCCCACCTTTCTCCAGCCGGTCATCGGCTGGGTCCTGGACCTCAATTGGCAAGGTCGGATGAAGGGGGATGTCCGCCTCTATGACCTGGAGGCCTTCCGCGCCGGCTTTTCGCTGATGATCGGCTGGGCGCTCCTGGCCTGCCTGCTTATCGCCCTGACCAAGGAGACTCATTGTCGGCCATTTTCCGAATAACGGGAAAGAAAAGAGCGTGAGGATCCCCGGATTCAATCGCCCTCGATTTGAGAGATTATTTCGAAATTGATAGTATTCGCGAGAGTAGTCTTCCTCCGCCCCCCCCATTTCGGAAGGGCCCCCGTTTGTCCGGACAAAAAACGATTCATTTCTGGTCAACCCTTTTAAGAAAGGAGTCCGGTTATGAAAAAATGGTTTTTTATTTTCGTCCTTTTCCTCTGTGGCTTGGCCCCCGGCCTGGCTCAGGCCCTGCCTCCGATCAGCGCCCTCTACGGCCCCTGGGGGTTCACCTTTTTAAACCACTATAACACCAATACCTGGAAGGCCGAAGGGGGGCGGATTGTTTTCAATCCGGACGGATCGGGGAATGTCGCCACTTTTCGAAATCACGATGGCTCGGTAGGTAATACCCCATCCCTTTAACTATTCGGCCTCGGTAAACCCAAACGGCACCTTCACCCTGAATTATCTGGCCCCCGACACCGGCAGTTATACCTGCCTCCTATCCGATTCATTGGATACACCTTCGCGACATTCGGTTCTCCCTTTCTTAGTTTCGTAGGCGGCACCAGTCCCGATGTGGGGACCATCAGCGCCAACGGCAATATGGCCCTTTGGGTGCAACGGGGCAGGGCAGCACCCGAGAACATCTACTATGGTCCATACTTCGCCTTGAAAAGAGAGGCCCGAACTTACAGCACGCCGACCTGTCCGGTAAATGGATGGTGGTGGGCTTTGGGGATTCCGCGCGGCACGGGGTTCGGGACCTTGATCGGGGCCATGCATTGCGACAATTCCGGTCAGTGCCAGGTCGCCTCCAAAACACAATTCAATGGATTGATCGCCTATGATACCGGGCCGAGCTTCCCCTTAACGGTTGCTGCCGACGGGACCTTCGGATCATCTTATGGAGCGAGTTCCCCGTCCTATGCGGCCGTTATCGGCAATAATGGGAACACCCTCTATTTGACCCCCGGATTTTCCGCGGATCCGCCGCCCGATAGCCGGTAAGTGCTCATTGGGTTGCGCTGCAATGATTGCGCTATTCCCCTGGTATATCATCTGCCGCTGACGTTAAGAAACTAAGGCCGCCACGGACACAGGGACGAGGTGGCCTTAGGGGAGGGTCCAATGGACTACGTTGAGATTACGAACCGATCATCTTCCCTCCCACCACATAGTCCCAGGCCCCACCGGGTGCATGTTCCCCCTGGGCTTTGAGAATCCGAAAAAAATAACCGTGGTAAGGGATCGGCCGACCCCCGGCGGCAGGGCGGTATACCAGCCGTGTCGCCCCGTATCCTTCTTCCCGAGCCGCGGCAAAGAGAGGTCCCATGGGACTGGGCTCTTCCCCTTCTCCGGCTTCCCAGTAGAGGCCGTTCACACACCACTGGGCATACTCCGGCACGCCCTCTCCCTGGCGGGCTTTTCTGAGGGCAAATTCCTTCTGAGCATCGACATAGGATAGACATACCTGAATGGCATTCAGCTCTGGAAATGGGCATTTAGCGACAGGCGGAGGGATTTTTTTCAAAAGGAATGAAGCCAGCCCCGCCCCCGGCAGTAGTCCTCCTGAAAAATACATTGTTCACCTTATTTACTTTAGGGCGCTCTCTACCTATGATCAATATAGTTTGGAAAGGAGGAACCCATGAGACTGAGACCATTGTTGATCTTTGGGATGATTTTAGGGGCGTTTCTTTTTAATACCGGCTGTGCCCCTCAGCAACCGTATCAGTTGCCTGTAGCTCCCCGGATTGGATCTATAGGACTGGACCAGCCGATCCCTTTGGATGTAGGTCTGCTCATAAGCGGAGAATCCAGGGACCGCATTTTTAGCAGCGCTCCTTATCCGGAACGTCGATTAGGTAATCCTATTTACACCCTCGAGCCCTATCAAATACCGATAGGACAGGCCTTCGAAAAGGCCGCGCTTCAGATTTTTTCCCGGGTTTTCCAGAAAGTTACTCTCCTTCGTACCGCCAAAGAGGCCAGGAGCTACCCGGTGGTTCTCGAGCCCGGACTGGAGGACTTTACCTTGCATCTGACCTATTCCCGATATGCCCTTTATTACAGCAGTGAGGTGACGGACGGCCAGTGTCAGGTGCGGATTGCCGGCACCCTGACCAGCCGCGGGCGCCCGGTTTGGCAGAAGAGGATTGAGACCCCTGTCAAAACCGAGAGGTGGGTCACCGATGACTGGCTGGGAAAAAGCGTCGGAGAATTCGCCTCCGATACGATAGTCCTGGCCTTGAAGGACTTGGCCTACAGACTGGTTGAGGATAGTCAAAAGCCTGTTCAATCGCCCGGTGGCTGGCTGGAGGAGCTTGGCCGGGTGAAACCGTAAGGAAAGCCCTTGAAGGCCCTGAGGCCCCAAGACCTGCCCCCCGGGCAGCGAGAAATTTGTAACGGTTTAGTCCCTATCTCACCTGCCGAACATTGGAATTCGGGGGGCATCCTATATTAGTTGAATTCCTCTTGGCCCTTGGCCTCTTGCAGCCTTTTGGATATGGCCGAGGTGGTCACCCCCAAAGAGCGGGCCGCTTCGGCCAGGGGCACTCCGTAAAGCCCGACCACGAAATGTAATTTTTTCTCACCTTGACCTGGTCCCTGCTTGTCCGTATACTCAGCCTGTCATCGAAGGGTCTTTTTTGTTCTTAAGGAGGATCGGGATGGACGGCATCGTGGGGATCTATGGACCGGGTGACCCGGAATTGGTGAATAAGACTTTCTTGGCCACCGGGGCCTGCCAGCACCGGGGCAAGGCCAGCACCGGTCTGGCCGTGGGGACCCGAAAGGGGATCTACATCCACAAGGGGTTAGGTCGAATCGCCGAAGTGATCGATTATAATGTGATTCGAAACTTTCAGGATCTGGAGCCCATGGCGGCTATCGGCAATATCGGGTATACCAAAAGAAAGATCGCGGAAAAAACGAACGCCGAACCGATAGAAATCTTTCCCCGAACGGACGCCAAACTCAAGGTCGTTCTGACCATGGACGGCTACCTGATCAAAGACGATGATTTGAAAGCGGAGTTGGAGAAAGAGTATATCCTGCAAACCGACAACAAAACCGAAATTGTCGGTGCTTTTCTGCATAAGTACCTGGTGGAAAGCGGGATTTCCTTTGAGGCCGGCTATAAACTGGTTGATAAACTATTCGGGCGGGCCACCTTTGCCCTGACCGCCCTGGTCTATGACGGGAAAGAAACCCATTTGCTGGCCTTGAATGATGCCCTGGCCTTTGAGCCTTTTTGCTGTGCCCTCCTGGAGGGAACCCTGGTGGTCAGTTCGGAATCCTGTTCCCACCGCCGGCTGGGGGGAGTCACCGAGAAGGAATACGACGGGGCGGAGATGACGATCTGTTCTTCCCGGGGCTGGGAGACCCAGCGCCTGCGGGAAGAACCGCTCAGGCCCGACATTTTTCAGGGGGTCTATTTTGGTAACGTGGGATCTCATTTCAGGGGTAAAGAGATATTCCAATTACGGCGGGAACTGGGTCTGGAATTGGTGGACCAGTATAAAACCTCTCGCGCGGATATTGTCATCCCCAACCCGGAATCGGGCTGGGGGGTTACGGTCGGTATTGCCGAGGGGCTGAAAAAGAACCTCTTTCCGGCCCTGATCAAACTTCCTCAAGCGGTCCGAACCTTTCAGGAAGGGGGGAGGGCGATGCGCTCGAAAGAAGTGGGGCTCAAGTTCGGCGGGGTGGAATCGCTGCTGCGCGGCAAGAATGTGGCCATGGGAGATGACAGCATCGTCCGCGGGAGTGTCAGCGAAGGCGGGTCGGTCTGGGTCACCTATAATGCCGGGGCCAAATACATCGAATTTTGGATTTCTTACGGCCCCATGTTCTTCCCTTCCTTTAAAGAATGGCACCGGGGGCCGGAATGTCTGCAGGAGCTGGCTGTTCAGAGGGCTTTCCGCGGGGATAATCCGTACGATAAAACGCTGGAAGAGATCAACGAGGCCGTAGCCAAGCTTATCGGGGTCAATGAAGTGAAGTACAATACCCAGGAGCGGATCCAAAAAGCGGCGGGCAGCGGGTCCTTTCAGGCCCTGGACGCCACCTATCCCATTGATCGGAAATTCTGGCCCGATTGGCTGAAACTGGAATTCGACCGGTATAGACATTCTCGAAAATAGCCGGCTTGATCCCCCCAAAAAAAAAGCTCTCCCGCTAAGGGGAGAGCTTTTCTTAACGCTCAATGGAGCGCAGGTCCTACAGCTTGCGAACTTTCTCCGCGGCCGGACCTTTGGGCCCGGCGACCACTTCGAAGCTTACCCGATCCCCCTCGGCCAGTGATTTGAAACCCTCGGCCTGGATGGCGGAATGATGCACGAATACGTCCTTGCCCCCGTCCTGTTCGATAAAGCCGAATCCCTTTGAATCATTAAACCATTTAACCGTTCCTTCTGCCATCTTGCCTGCTCCTTTTGTGTGGGGTTCCTTCAGGGAACCGATTAAAATTTTGCCGATTTACTCGGCCGGCAGTCCGTTTGTGCCAACAAAAAGACCGCACTTCCCATTGCCGGGTCCGGCGCGATCGACTCTCCCGTGGTTCAACGACAAAAAAATCCCGCGCGGCACCTAAACTTTAAGAATAAATGAATTTTGATGGAAAGGCAAGGGCTTTTTTTGGAATCGGTTTCCCGGTTTTCGATTTTCCGGATACCCGCTTCAAAATATCTTGACAAGGAAGATCGGTTATTTTATAGCTATGAAAAAAAATGTTCTTAGAAGAGGGGGGGATACCGTCAGCGATTGAAATTGCTACTATTTTCTTATCATTAACACCAAAAATGAGAGGAGCATCAGCATGAGGAAACTTTTTGTTTCGGTTGTGGTTTGTCTGGTAGGGGTGGCCTTTTTATGCGGCGCCGTTTGGGCACAAGAAAAGAAGGACCCTTTGGAACAATGGAAACCCAAGTTTGACCCTTCCACGGCAAAATACAAATGTATTGTCTCCAATGTCTCTCACCCGGTTCTGGACGGATTTGCCGGTTTCGCCATCCGGGACAAACTGTGGGAACGCACCAAAGGGCAGATCTATTTTGACTTCAAACCCTTTTCCATGCTGGGCGGCGAAGTGGAAGTGCTCAACCAGCTCCAGATGGGCGCCATTCAGGGCATGGCCGTCAGCTCCATCGCCTCCACCAACCTCGGACCACGCTTCGGGGTCGTTAACCTTCCCTTCTTAGTCGATTCGTTCGAAAAACTCGAAAAATTCATTAACAGCGGCAAACTATTCGACCATTTCTTGATGGCCATGGACCATCAGGGGATTATGGCCATCGATATCACCAGCTACGGGAATTACGGCTGGGCCTCCGTCAACCCGATCAGGACCATCGACGATCTCAAAAAAACCAAGCTGCGTATCGGCGAGGCGGCGGTGAACAAACTGACCTACAAGGCCTGGGGGACCAACCCGGTGGTCATGCCCTGGCCGGATGTGCCCATCGCCCTGAAACAAGGGGTCATCGATTCCCTGGACCACACCCTGATCGTCTGCAACATCACCAAAAAATTCGAACAGTGCAAATATTTCACCCAGATCAATTACGCCCAGGGGCTTTTTATCTGGATTTTCAATAAGGCCTGGTTCGCTTCAATGCCCGCGGACCTTCAAAAGATATTTGTGGACACGGTCAAAGAGGTCTGCAAAGCCAGCCGGCCCAAGGGCAAACAGCTCGAAGAAGAGCAGATTGCCGACGCCAAGGCCAAATCCGGCGTGACCTTTCTCCAGTTGTCCCCGGCCGATATGGAGAAGCTCCGGAAACAAGGCACCACGGTGCATCAGCAATTCAGCGAAGAAATCAACAAGCTTTATAAGAACGACAAATACCGTCCGGCCGACTATCTCAAGGAAGTCCAGAATTTCATGGGCTACAAGCCGTAAAACCTTATCAACCGGGCCGGGGGGACGCCGTCCGTGTCCTCCCGGCCGTTTCATTGCGAGGGCCGTGCATGTTATCCGCGATTTCCGCCTTTTTGGACAAAGTGCTGGGGTTTATTGAAGGCTGGTTGCTCTTTCTAGCGACCATGGGCGCCCTGATCGCCCTGTTTTTCAACGTGATCCTGCGCTACGGGTTCAACTATTCGCTGGCCTGGTCGGAGGAACTGGTCCGGGAGGTCATCATCCTGACGACCTTTATCGGCTGCAGCGCGGCCATCAAGGCCCGTTCCATGATCAAGATCGACGCCCTGGTGCAATTGGTAGGCGGATTAAAAACGCCGCTCAACTTTTTCAGCAATTTCGTCACCCTGATCTTTTCCGGCATGATGGTCTATTACGGCATTAGAATGGTCCTGCTCCAGGCCGCCACCGACCAGGCGACCATCATCATGGAAATCCCCCTCCAGTATATCTATGCCATACTGCCTCTCATGGGGGGCATGATGCTGCTGCGGACCCTGCAAACGATCCACCAGGACATCCGGGACCTACGGCCTAAAAACGCTTAGGACCCGCACCTGAACAAGGCGCGGGCGCCTATCCGATCGTTGAATTCGAAACGAGGTTACGATGGAATCGAGCTATCTCATCACCGCGGTGGTCCTGCTGGGCTGCATGGCCGCGACCGTCCCGGTGTTCATGTGTCTTTTTTTCACGGCCGTGGTCGGCTTCCTCCTGTTCACCGATCTTCCCCTGCTGGTCCTGGCCCAGACCCTTTTCCGCAGCATGGACAACTTCGCCCTGGTGGTGGTCCTTTATTTCATCCTTTGCGGCAACATCATGACCGCCGGGTCGATTGTCCATAAACTGATCAAGTTCGCCAACGTGCTGGTGAGTTGGCTGCCCGGCGGTCTGGGCATGGCCGGGATTATGGCCTGCGGCCTGTTCGGGGCCATCTCCGGCTCCACCGTGGCCACCGTGGTGGCCCTGGGCGGCTTTATGATCCCGGCCCTGATCAAGGCCGGCTACCGGGAGAATTATGCCGTCGGGGTCATGACCTCCTCCGGCAACCTGGGGATCATCATCCCCCCGAGCATCAGCATGATCCTCTATTCCATGATCAGCAATTGCTCCCTGGAGGGGCTCTTTCTGACCGGTTTTTCCCCCGGGATCCTGATGATCGTCGGTATGTGCTTTTATTCCTATCTGGTCAACCGGAAGCGGACCGAAATAGTCATCATGCCCATCCCCTCCTTTAAGGAAGTATTCGAGACATTTAAGGAATGCTTCTGGGCCCTGATGCTGCCCGTGGTCATCTTCGGGGGGATTTTCTCCGGGGCCTTCACCGCCAATGAGGCGGCGGTGGTGGCCTGCATCTACGCCTTCATCGTCGAGCTTTTCATCCACAAATCCCTCAAATGGCAGGATGTGAAGCGCATTACCGTCAGTTCGGCCGTCACCTCGGCGACCCTGTTGATTATTGTCGCCGGGGCCACCTGCTTCGGCCGTTACCTGACGCTGGAAAACATCCCCAACAAAATCACCGAAATCGTCATGTCCGGCATCCAGTCTCCCTGGGTCTTCCTCCTGGCCGTCAATATTCTGCTGCTGGCGGTCGGCATGTTCATGGATGTGATCTCCGCCACCCTGATCATCGGGCCGGTTTTCCTGCCCATGCTGGCGGCCTACGGTATTCATCCCATCCATTTCGGGCTGCTGATCACCGTCAACATGGCCATCGGCTACTGCACGCCGCCGGTCGGGGTCAGCCTTTATATCACCGGGGCCATGGTCAATAAAGATCTGGTCTGGGTGTCCAAGGCCGTTCTGCCGTTTATTTTGATTCAGATGGCCGTCCTGGCCCTTATTACCTATCTGCCGGAGACGGCCCTCTGGCTGCCGAGGCTCCTAGGTTTTATCAACTAATATTTTTTGGGGGCCCGGCCCGGAGCCGGGCTTCCGGAACGTCATTCAACCTTTTTAGAGGCGAAAGCCATGGATGGAAAGACCGCGTGGGGAGGCACCGCTAATGGATTCTAAGTTGGCTCTTAAAGGGAAACATATCCTGGCCGTAGATGATGAAGAAGATATCCTGGAGATTATTAAAGAACTGCTCGAGGATTCCCGGGTGGAGACGGCCAACGACTATGAAAGCGCTTCCCAAAAGATAAAAGATACGCGTTATGACCTGGCCATTTTCGATATTATGGGGGTCAACGGGATGAAACTGCTCGAAGAAGCCGTGGAGCGGGGGATTCCAGCGGTCATGCTGACCGCCAATGCGATTAGTTCCGAAACGCTGATCTCCTCCATCGATAAAGGGGCGATCGCCTATCTGCCGAAAGAAAAATTGTCCGAACTGGATGAACTGCTCGGGAAAATCCTTTCCGCCCATGACCGGGGAGAGCCGCCCTGGAAGCTTCTCTTTGACCTGTTGGGCGATTATTTCGATCAGATCTTCGGTCCGGACTGGAAGAAAAAGGACCAGGAGTTCTGGACGGAATTAAGCCGCACCTATCATGTGGGCAAGGGAATCAGGGAACGGCTGCTGCACGATGAAAAGGTCCTCGGCAAAGGGATCTGATTATTTTTTCTCCTCCGTATAGAGCACGGCGAGAATTCTGGCCGGCTGGTCCCCGCCGCAACGAACCAGGTGGGGCAGGGTGGAATCGTAGTAAATGGAATCCTCCGGCTGGAGCCGCTCCCGCTTATCTCCCAACTGAACTTCGATCATCCCCTCCAAAACGTAGATGAACTCTTCGCCGTCATGGGTGGAAGGGGCCTCTTCCTCGGTGCGTGGCTCCAGGGTCACCAGAAAGGGCTCCATGTTGCGGTCCCGTTTTTCCGGGGCCAGGGATTCATAGGAATAGCCGTAGCGGATGGTTTTCTGGGAGGCATAGCGTGAGATGGCTTTGCGGTCCTGCTTCCGCACCACATCGTAGGGTTTGGCCTCGCCCTGCACCAGGAGGTAGCCCATCTTCATATCCAGGGCCCGGGCCAGTTTAACCAGGTCCCCCAGCGGCGGCAGCACTTCCCCGGATTCGATCCGGCCGACCAGCTCTTCCGGGAAACCGGTCCGCTGGGCCATGTCCGACCAGGAGAGTCCTTTCATTTCCCGGATGGTTTTTACCCGAAGGCCCACCGACTGGGCCAGCGGCACCTCTTCGGTCATCCCGGAAGACCGGGTTACGCCATCCAGGAAATCCGCTTCCGCCGTGGACGGATAATCCTTCAGGTCCTCCAACAGATCGCTGTAGCCTTTTTTGGGGTCGCTCATAATACCGTTCCTCCGGGTCCGTGGCGTTGAGATGAAAGGGAATATAGCAAACAATCCCCGGAGAGACAAGGGATTTCCCGGTCTCCGGGAAGATCCTTCCCTCGAGATCCGGCGGCCACGGAGGTCCGATTTCATAGCAGACCGCTAGGGCCGGGGCGGGCACCCCGAGGCATGAAAATAGGGATTGACCAAGATTCGTCATTCCGGACAAGCGAAGCGCGATCCGGAATCCAGCCTCGGATAAGCTCCGGAGGTCCTGGATACCGGATCAAGTCCGGTATGACTCCCCAGGGAAAAGGCCTA
>Ga0351867_10019_pt1 | contig 33343 bp, 31 predicted proteins | sample TotcelHFGM3001M8_FD_206779 | JGI IMG/M metagenome (GOLD analysis project Ga0351867, IMG submission 206779) | Enriched cells from coal bed in the Powder River Basin, Montana, United States - Total cells FGM rep2 HSBNCT.FGM.300.1.M8 ...
TATAGTATAGAAAAAAATAGAAACATCAGCACTTTAAATTAAATACTAAGAAAATCATTTTTATCAAGATCGTAATTTGGATTCTCCTGATTCGGCCATGATAACTCTATATTTTTCTTCAATTATAAAGATGGCCTCACAGGAGAATGACGGCTTCGTTGCTGCAGTTAAGCACCTAACACGTCATCCTACTGCGAAAGTCGTCCTCATAGTATAGAAAAAAATAAAAACATCACGACTTGAGACGGTAGGATCCAAATTAACGTGCTAAATAAAGAATAAAATACCAGAAAAATTAAATAAAATTATTTTTCTTAATATTCTAACTTAGATTTTCTTAGCGCGGAGCGATGTGAAAAGCTATGCGTCGCACTTTTCATTTTCGTGGACGTAAGGGAGGACTCCCAATTTCCGTGGTTCTTTTAACTGGAGACAGATTTTGCTTTTGAGCAGGGAACATTAATTTAACTCGAATCTCCCGAATTTTCAAAGAAACTTCATTTAATGCCGCTTGTTCAGTTTCCGAAATAAAAAGAGACTTCCGTCGCTGAGTTGTTACTAAATTTTCTTCAACTGGCTTGAGTTGTTCTTTTATATTTTCCACTTGTGTGGACGGTAATGGTGAGGAAGGACGCGAATTATTTTTACTTGACGGTGTGTGCGATGAATTAAAGAGAGTTCTTGATTTCACATAGTCTAATTTGGTTTTCTGTTCATGACATCTCATTGGCGAGAGAACATAAATTCTAGATTTAGAAAGATATAGATTTAAATTTTGTAATTCTTCACGTAAGTAATTTTGTTGTCTGTCAACCTGTTGATCTAGTACCCCAAATTGCTTCATTCTCTCCTCAGTCCAGAAAGTTATGAAAGAAGGTTCAAAATCCAAATACTGTTTTAAAGCGCCTCCTCTTTCTGAAGGCGTTGCGGTTTGATAAATTTCCTTAACTTTGCGCCATTTTTTAATATCAATCACTTTGCTGGCCTTAATAAGTGTTAAACAGTTGATGGCAAAAATTTCACATAATTTGTCTTCAAATTGATTTTGTAATTTATCTTCCCATTCCGATGAAATAAAGATATTAAATAAATCTGATCCTGGTGTCGTATATAAGAAATTGAGGAGTTCGTTTGAAGGTTGAGCGGTTGATGCAAGTCGTGATTTATATACGAGATAATTTTCGGCGAGATATTCAAGATCTTTTTTGTAGTTAATTATCATATTTGTAAAATTATATAATTGTAAGAATAGAGATTGTAATATCTTCTGATTTCCATTGTGTAATTCAGTTAAACCGTTTCGGTAAATTATACGAACATCATCAGTGTCAAGATGCTGTATGATCAAGACAGTTAAATTAGTATATAATTGTCTGGTGCTGTTGTCTTGGAAGCGATGCTGAAAGTAGCTGGAATCACAAGAATATTTTTCTTGATGAATAAAAAATTCTATATACTTTGCATAAAATGTTAATAATCCATCAATCAAGTTCTCTAAATATATTTGACTTTTTAAATAAATATCGCAAGCGATGTTAAGTATGGAAATATTAATATCAGAATCATTATGTAAAGAATTAATTATAATGTTAAATTCATTGTCTTCTATTTTGTTATTGGTTCTATCTTGTCTTAATTTACTGCGGATTTCTGAAAATTCATGTTCGTAATGTTTATAGGGAAAATGTAATAGACGTGGATTCTCTTCTGTACTGCAAAGATATTCTCGACATTCCTCTAGCATTTCTAGAATTGGATGAATGTTGTTTTTTTCTAGATTAATTACTTCACCCATCACATGTAACTCCTCGTACCTAACTTTTCAGTAGGTTAATTATTTTTTAAGTTTAAAACAAGATCAGTAGATGAATCTAACGTTTATTTTTCTTGTAGGAGAAACAGTTAAACGCAAAAAAATAATTATCACCTGTCGCATTTAACGTGGCATAATTTCCAGTTTACTATTCTGCAAGGAACGATGATGAAAACAAAAGCCGCTGTTGCACAGAAAGCAGGAGCCCCGTTGACGATTGAGACGGTTGAATTATCAGGACCCCAGGCGGGTGAAGTTTTAGTGGAAATTAAAGCCACGGGTGTGTGTCACACTGACGCATTTACCTTATCAGGCGCCGATCCAGAGGGTTTATTTCCCACGATTTTAGGGCATGAAGGCGCGGGTATTGTACGCGAAATTGGAAGCGGAGTGACGAGCGTTAAAGTTGGTGATCATGTAATTCCGTTATATACGCCAGAATGTCGGCAATGTGAATATTGTTTATCGCAAAAAACCAATTTATGCCAAGCCATTCGATCTACCCAAGGTCAAGGGTTAATGCCAGATGGTACGAGTCGCTTTAGTCAAAATGGCAATAAAATTTTTCATTATATGGGAACCTCAACTTTTTCGAATTTCACAGTTTTACCGGAAATTGCAGTTGCAAAAATTCGTGATGACGCGCCATTCGATAAAGTTTGTTATATCGGTTGTGGTGTTACTACCGGCATTGGCGCGGTTATTAATACGGCGAAAGTAAAACCTGGTTCTCGAGTGGTGGTATTTGGTTTAGGCGGCATTGGATTAAATGTCGTTCAAGGTGCGCGTATGGTAGGTGCTGAAATGATTGTGGGGGTAGATATTAATTCTGCTCGCAAAAAACTAGCGGAACAATTTGGGATGACACATTTTGTTAATTCCAAAGAAGTGGAAGGTGATTTGGTTCCCTATCTTGTGAATTTAACTAAAGGTGGCGCCGATTATAGTTTTGAATGTGTGGGAAATGTGATATTAATGCGACAAGCTCTGGAGTGTTGTCATAAAGGCTGGGGAATCTGCACGATTATCGGAGTTGCTGGTGCGGGGCAAGAAATCTCGACGCGTCCTTTTCAATTAGTCACAGGTCGAGTGTGGCAAGGTTCAGCATTTGGTGGTGCACGGGGCCGCACCGATGTGCCGAAAATTGTCGATTGGTATATGGATGGAAAAATTAATATCGATGATTTAATTACGCATGTCATGCCCATCGAAAAAATTAATGATGCATTCGCTTTAATGCATGCTGGAAAATCGATTCGTTCCGTTGTGACTTTTTCGTAGGAGATATTTAATGCAAATAATAACGCAAAATAAATGTTTTGATGGCGTGCAATTTACTTATAGTCACGATTCGAAGGAAACACGCTGCACTATGCGTTTTGGAATTTATTTACCGCCACAAGTGAAAGATAAAAAAGTACCGCTTTTATATTGGTTATCGGGTCTCACATGCACGGAAGAAAATTTTATTACTAAGGCTGGTGTGCAGCGCATAGCTTCCGAATTAGGTATAGCGATTGTGACTCCAGATACGAGTCCTCGCGGGCTTAATATTCCCGGTGAAGATGCGAGTTATGATTTTGGTTTAGGCGCAGGATTTTATGTCGATGCCACGCAAAAACCATGGGTTAAAGGTTATCGCATGTATTCTTATGTGACGCGAGAATTACCGAAATTAATTGAAGAAAATTTTCCGATCGATAATAATCGTGTCGGAATTTTCGGACATTCCATGGGTGGACATGGCGCTTTAACGATTGCGCTTAAAAACCCCGAATATTATAAATCCGTTTCGGCATTTGCACCGATTTGTTCGTCTATGCAAAGCCCCTGGGGAGAAAAGGCATTGACAGGATATCTAGGCAATAATCGTGATGCGTGGCGAGAGTATGATGCGACAGTGTTAATTACTGAGCGTGGCTGGAAAGGGCCGATGATTTTGGTGGACCAAGGCGCGCAAGATCGATTTTTACAGCAATTAAAACCTGAATTATTTGAAGCCGCCTGTGAAAAAGCAAACATCCCGTTAAATTTGCGCTTGCATGAGGGTTATGATCATAGTTATTTTTTTATTTCGACTTTTATCGAAGATCATTTGCGCATGCATGCAGAGAATTTACGAAAGTAGTGACACGGCAATCCATCTTAATATTTTAATTAATCTTTTTCGCGATAATAATATGATACCAGCCCAAGAGAGAACCTAACGCATTTAAAAATTTACCGTCTGGTTTGAAATATTTTCCAATAAAAGGCAAATAATTTTGTACGAATCCACGTTTATAATGACGCTCTATGTTAAAACCATATTTTTGTAATAATTTTTTAATTTCGCGTTTGGAGCGAATTTTAATAACTACAGGTTGATTTAACGGAGTCTGTTCTGTGATATAGCTTCTCCACTCATTCAAAGTATTTTTTGCCCGATTTTGTATTAGATAACTTATTAATAAATAAAAATTAAAGACACTATGTTTAGAATATAGCGCTAACATTAATTTTCCATCATTATGTAATAAACTATAAAATACCTTGAAATAAGCTTCTTCGTGTGCGATGTGATGCGTTACCCCAAACGAATAAATACAGTCGAATTTTTGCTGCCATTCTATTTCTAATAAATCACGATGAATTAATTTAGCCTGATGTCCATTAATTTGGAGATTTTTTGCAGTTAATTCTATATGTTTTGCTGTGATATCTATGCCGGTATAAATGGCACCATGTTTTAGCATTTCTACCGCGTCGATGCCATTTCCGGTGCCGACCTCAAGAACCTCCATGCCGTTTAATTGCTTGAAGCGAAAAAGCCTTGAAATAAAGGGAGTTTCATAATCGTATCGATAGCGTCGTAATTCTGCAAAATATTTTTCACTACCTGGAGTGGCATTCGAAATTCGTGAGCCGAGGGGATTTTTATTCCAAATCCGTTGTGCGCTATCATTGCTGGTGTGATCGATTTTTTGCATTTATTTCTCGGTTAAATTAATTCAATTCTTCTAATAATAGTTTAATTATCTGGATTTTACTATAACCCTGATAGGTTGCATAAAGATACAGGAACCCCTAATATTTGCCATCATTTCTTAACAAGGAGTTAATCATGAGAGAGAACAAATTTGTACGCAGAGCTTCTGACTCCATTGTTATTTTTAAAAATCCTGTGTATTCGAAATCTCGCAGTGCAGAGGATCTTAATGTGCAAGTAGTGTTAGATTTATTTGTGAGATATAAAACATTTCTGCATGCACCCTTCGAAAATCCAATTAATTTTGCTATTTATATAGAAAATCATGAACACAAAACTAAGTTTGATTTGATTAATACAATGTTTTTAGATCACATGAAGAACGAAAGTCTTAAATACAATTATATTTTTGCCATTACAGGGAGATTGGGTTGGCAATTAGGTAAAATCGAATTTAGTAAAGAGAGATTAGTACAAGTTTTAAGAAGGTATCCTAAATTCACTGCAGATTTATTTAAGCACGCTAAGAATTTTGAATATGTGGCAAACCAATATTTAATGCGTGATCTCGTCAAATTTTTGCGTGACGCAACTAATTTTAATTTTTTAGTTAAAATGTTCACCGAAGAAAAAATTATGAATTTATATGCCTGTCAGGATTTCTTAAATCAAGCTCAAGCGGCGATGAGTGGTGAGCAATTTTGCGGTTGGGAGAAGCTTCTGAAAGATAATAGTTTAACTGAACCAGAAAAAATTAAAAAACACGAAAATTTTATTGCTTTACATCCAGAAGTGTCGAGCTTTCTGCAGTGTCAGATAGCTATTTTAGCTAAACTCAGCAAGCGCTGCACTAGTATTGAAGAAATGGCTTTGCCTATGCGGTCCAAAGCGGTATTTTTTCCTCCTTGTCGTACGGCTGCTAAAGAAGAACAAGCGGTTTTACCGGACTATTCGCGTTATTGTCAATTTGGGTAATGCGTGGCACTCAAACAGATTAGGAGAATCCAAATTAAGATATTGATAAAAATATTATGATTCAGTTTTTATTTAAAACATTTTAACTTGGATTCTCCTGTCTCAAGCTGTGAAAGTAATTTATTTTTTTTGAATTAAATAGACCGCTTTCGCAGGAGAATGACGGGGTTGGGTGCATAATTCTAGCACGGAATCGTCATTCTCCTGTGAGGCCATCTTTATAATTAAAGAAAAATATGGATTTATCATGGCCGAATCAGGAGAATCCAAGTTAAAATTTTGACAAAAACTATTAATTTATTAAATTTAGAAACAACGAGTATCGTGAAGAGACATCTTACCATAAAATATTTTACTTCAATGATAATAAGAAAATATTATGGAAAGAATTTCTTACACGTATATTATGGCTAATAAGCAAAATGGCTCGCTTTATATTGGAGTTACTGCAAATCTCATAAGACGCGCCTGGGAACACAAAAATCCATTATCTTCCTGTTTTACAAAAAAATATAAGATAAATCGCTTGGTCTATTATGAACAATATTCGGTTATTACAGATGCTATTCGTCGAGAAAAGCAATTAAAAACCTGGCCTCGTAAATGGAAATTAGAATTAATTAACCAGTTTAATCCGCAATGGAATGATTTATTTGGTGAAATTTGTGGTTAAAGATATTTTCCATTTTTTTAATTTTGATCCTACCGTCTCAAGTCGTGATGCTTTGATCTTTTTAAAACTGATGCGGACGACTTTCGCGGTAGGATGACGTGCTGCTGGGCATAGCTGCAGCTCCGAACTCGTCATTCTCCTGTGAGGCCATCTTCATAATTAAAGAAAAATATGAATTTATCATGGCCGAATCAGGAGAATCCAAGTTAAAATTTTGAAAAAACTATTCTTAATTTTGATCCTACCGTCTCAAGTCGTGATGCTTTGATATTTTTAAAATTTATGCGGACGACTTTCGCGGTAGGATGACGTGGTGGGGTGCATAGCTGCAGCTCCGAACTCGTCATTCTCCTGTGAGGCCATCTTTATAATTAAAGAAAAATATGGATTTATCATGGCCGAATCAGGAGAATCCAAATTATAATCTTGAGAAAAAATAATTATTTATTAAATTATCTTCGTGTTACTTTTTATTTTCCAACTCTTCCCACCGCTGATATGCGCGCGCCACTTTTTTCTCTAATTCTAATAATTGATTTTTTGCCTCTGTTAATTCATCACTGCTTTTCAAATAAAACTTCGGATCCATCATAGATTGTTGTAATTCTTTAATCGTATTTTCTAATTGGTGAATTTTATCCGGTAATTGTTCCAACTCAGTTTTTTCTTTATAACTGAGTTTCTGTGATTTTTTCTCGGTGGGTGCTGATTTTTCTGCTGGTTTACTGGATGCGCTAGATTTCGCGACGCCTGCTATTTGACGTTGCCAGTCATCATAGCCGCCAATATATTCCCCGACTTTTCCAGCACCTTCTAGTACAAAAGTGCTAGTGACGATATTATTTAAAAATTCCCGATCGTGGCTCACCAATAAAACTGTGCCGGTGTAATTTAATAATTGTTCTTCGAGTAATTCCAATGTTTCGATATCTAAGTCATTAGTCGGCTCGTCTAGTACAAAAACATTAGCGTTTAACGTGAATAATTTGGCGAGCAATAATCGATTGCGTTCTCCGCCAGATAATAATTTAACTTGTGAGCGCGCACGTTGTGGTGAAAATAAAAAATCTTGTAAGTAACTTATCACATGTTTAGATTTCCCGTTAATCGTAATCATATCACCACCGTCGTACACACTTTCCTGAACGGTTTTTTCATCATCTAATTGTGCGCGATATTGATCGAAATAAGCGATAGTTAAATTTGTTCCGCGTTTTACCTGCCCTGTGTCTGGCGGTAATTCCCCGAGTAATAATTTAATTAATGTAGTTTTACCTGAACCGTTGGGACCAATAATTCCGATTTTATCGCCTCTGACAATGGTGGTAGAGAAATTTTTAATAATGGATCGATAATTGATTTTATCAGCTTCAAATACGATTTTACCGGTTTTTTCAATCTCAGAGGTTGTAATTTTAATTTGGCCGACGCGTGCTCGACGTTGACTGCGTTCTTCGCGCATTTTTTTTAATGCGCGCACTCGACCTTCGTTGCGCGTTCTGCGTGCTTTAATGCCTTGACGAATCCACACTTCTTCTTGCGCGAGTTTTTTATCGAATAACGCTTGCTGCGTTTCTTCCGCTGCAAGTAATGCTGCTTTATGCGTTAAAAAATCATGATAGCTACCGGCCCAACTAATTAATTCGCCATTGTCTAATTCAAGAATTCGGTTTGCTAATGCTTGCATAAAGGCACGATCGTGGCTCACGAATAATAATGCCTTATTATAATTTTTCAGAAAATTTTCGAGCCAGGTAATGGATTCAATATCTAAATGGTTCGTTGGTTCATCTAAAATTAATAAATCAGGTTCAGTCACTAAGGCTTTGGCTAATAAAACGCGTCGACGTAGACCACCTGAAAGGGTAGAGACTTCAATCGAGGGATCGAGTCCTGTTTGCGATAATATTTTTTCGACTTTTTGTTGTAATGTCCACGCATCTTTACGTTCGATTTCGTGTTGAACTTGTGAAAGTTCTTGTAATAATTTTTCATTAGAATTATGCGCTAATTGGCGATTAATTTTTTCATACTGCATGATTAAATTCCCGAGTTCGCCTAAACCACTGGCGACGACTTCATAAACGGTACCCGTAAGATCATGCGGAATTGTTTGTTGTAAATATGCGATGACGACATTTTGTTGGCGCTCAATGATGCCTGCATCAGGCTCAACTTTGCCGTTGATCATTTGTAATAACGTGGATTTACCCATACCATTGCGGCCAATTAAACAAATATGTTCACCGCTTTCGATTTGCAGATTAAGGTTATCGAATAGTGGGTGTTTGCCATAAGTCAGATGAATCTGGCGTAAATTGATTAGTAACATAAGGATTTTCACTCGGTAATTTAAAGCTGGGCTGCGCCTTCAATGGAATTCAATAAGTTAGAATGCTACAATGACCCTCCTCAATTATACACAGTCATAAAAAGGTGAACTATGAAAATAAAATCCTTATTGTGGACTTTTCCTCTTGCGAGTATGGCTTTTTTGTCGGGTTGCGTCACCCATACCACGGAAGCTGTTAGAGTTCAGCCTGAAATTAACGTTGAAAGACAAAATATTGGAAATCAGAGCGAAGTAGCTGTTCGTGTCATCGATGATCGTAATCGCACGGATGTTGGTGGTCGCAATAGTTGGTCGGGTTCCACCGTCAATATTCGAGTTGCCGATAATTTGACGCAATCGATCGGCCAGCAAGTTATGGCGAATTTGGCGGCGCGGGAATTTCATCCGGTTCCTTATACTGATAATTTACGCCGTAAATTAATCGTTAGAATTCTGAAATTAAGCTACAACCAATCGCGTGGAATCGTCACTACGGGTACTACGATCGATTGTGTGATGCAAATTTCTGCAGAAAATAACGGTCGCACGTATACCAAAACCTATCGCGGGGGAAATAATCTCACTAACGTTTTAATTCCTAACGCGAGTGCGGATAGTAAAGCTATTAGTGCTGCTATTTCGGATTCATTGAATCATCTACTGGATGATCGCAAATTATTGGATTTTCTTGCGCAATAATTGAGATCATTCACTTTCTCTTAACAAAGTAATGCTAAATTGTACAGGCGCGAACTCCTGCAAATGCAGGGGTTCGCGCTTATTATTAATAAAATGTTAAAAGAAAGGCTATACACATGAGATCATCAGCACCATCTAGAAAAAGAAAACCCCAAGAGACATCCCCGCAGGAACTCCACCATGCGCCTTCGTACCTACGGAAAAACATTATTGGTCAGCAAAATAATGCAAATTTATTTCATTCAAATATGCAGTCTGATATCAGTGAACTCTTACTCAAAAATATTACTTATTTAGAATCAAGATTGAAAGATAGAGAACTCTTGATTCAACAATTGGAACATTCAGCAACTAACCAAGCTATTCTTTTTGATAAATTACTAGGGGATCTCATTGCCATATCAGGAAAAAATTTACAGTTAGACGCAGTGGTTAAAGATTTAAATCAAGAAATTGTTAGTTTAAAAACAGAAATCTCATGTCAGCGCGAGGAACATAAAAGTAAAATTCAAGAAAATGATCGCTTGCATAATAAAATCTGTATTTTAGAGAAAACTTTAACTGAAAAATTTACTTTAATTAATTCCTATGTTCAGAGTATTCAAAATAATTTAGCTCAGCCACAGCAGCATCAAGCACCTGTTGCGCGAGTGATTCAGCAGCCCAATCCCATTGAGCCTAAACCAAGTGCTTTTGGAAATTATAGATTTTTTATACCAGAAGCTAAACGTCTATGTGTCGGAAATAATCGATCTTATAACGACATAGCTCCGAGCAATTCAACTCCCTAGGATTTTATTTTATTATTTCATGATAATTTTCACGGATTTGGAAATTATCGTGAATCATCAAGGAGTGATATATTGTCTTGCTGTATCTGCCAATTTTTCCACGGCGGATGGTGCTTTAAATAAAATAAGACCTAGTGATCGTGCCGCAATAAAATTGCCAATCGCAAAGCCAAGAACTCCAGCAGCCCAAAAGGCACCGATTCCTAAAAACGGCACGATTAATAAACTGCAAACGCTGCTCATAGCAATAAATCCGAGACAGCCTACACAGAGAATAAATGTAATATCAAAAAAAGATGGAGATATTCGATATTCTTGTTGATATAAATTAATTGCAAGATGTTTATCTTCTAATTTTCCCTCTTCATCGCATATTTTACTCATTAAAATATGTGTTTTTTCTTTTATGCGTTTTTGAGCTGCTTCAGGTTCGTAAGTTAGAACAGAAAATAAATTCGAAGATGCTTTTAATACTTTTTTATATTTGCTTTCGGGAGTCGGAAATTTAATTTTATTATTCGAGTCATGAAGAGAACTTTGTGGTGCGGCCAATTGATTTATCCTTATTAACAAGCCAAACTGCATTTTATAAAAAAAATAAATTAATTCCCATCAACTGGCCCGTATTTCTGGCAATTTAATTCGCTATTAACGTAGCCTGGGTCGTAGATCCAGGAAAGAGGGGGATCCTGGATCTACGATCCAGGCTACCAGCGATCCAGGCTACCAGCGATTCAGGTTACAGGCACATAAGTCTCTGAAAGACCGCAAACTGTTTAATATATATACAAATATGTTATAATTTTAATACGCGAGTTGGAGCTATTTCTTTTATTAACTCGTTGAATTTAGGTAAAAATATGCGTGATGATATTATCAATACGATCAAATCTATTTTAATCGATGAACTTTTTGTTGAAACGCCTAAGGAGAAGATGGGTTTAGATGATGGCTTACAATCCGTGATGGGTTTAGATTCCTTAGGATTTGTCGAACTCAGTTTCCAATGCGAAAAAAATTTTAATGTCAAAATCAGCAACGACGATTTTAACGCTGAGAATTTTAGCACGCTAAATAAATTAGCCACGCTAATTGAACGCTTACAAAATCAATCTAAATCATCCGTTCAGACTGCAGCAAAATAATATGAAAAATAAAATTTCCAAAGCCACTTTAGAATTATTAAAGGCTGGTCGTGCCATTCATTTTAATCACTATGGAAAACAATTACCTTATGCATGCATTCGTGCGCAAGGTATTCAACAAACACTAGTGCGCTTAGAAGAACCGAACGCAGGCGAAAAAATAAATGTGTTGGACGTCAGCGGTGGTTATGGCAGTGCATGTTTGGGTGCAGCACCACCTGCCATGCAAGAAGCATTTCATCTCGCTATTCATAATGATGGCTATGTCACCGACGAACTTGGCTCATTATCGCGTGCGCGATTATTAAATAAATTATTGGGTAAAAATGGTTTGTGGTGTGATCATTTTCCAGAAGGTGAATATCAGGTGAGTGGACGAAATTCCGGTTCAGAAGGTTTGGAATTAGCACTTCGTATGGCGTATGAAAGTCGTTTTGATTATCGTTATCAACGACCCGTTGTTGGCAAAGAACATCGTAATATTATTTTAGCATTTGAAGGCGCATGGCATGGTTGGACCAGTGGATTAATTCCGTTATTAAATCGTCGACATTTTCGTGTAGGTTTGCCCGAATTTGAACATGAAAATAAATACGGCGTTAAATTTGATTTTTTACCGTTTGCCGAATTATCGGCGCTTGAAGAATATTTTAAAAAAAATGGCGATCAAATTCTCACAGTGGTAGTTGAGCCTATCCAAGGCGATGCGGGGATTATTGTACCGCCTGAAGGATATTTACGTAAATTATCCGATTTATGTCGTGTTAATAATGTAGTACTCATTGCCGATGAAGTATTAACGTTTGCGAAAACCGGTGAATTTTTTGCGATGCGGGATCGCGAGGGTCCGATTTACACCGATATTAGTGTGATCGGCAAAAATCTCGGCATGGGAGTCATACCGGTTTCGATGGTGATAGCAAAAAAAGAATTAACTGTGCGTGTTTGTGGTGCAATCGCAACATGCGATTTGCGCCCGATCACTTGCCAAATCATCGAAAAGGGAATCGATTATATTCTGCATCATCATTTATTAGAAAAATCAAAATTACACGGTGATCAATTACAACAACAATTAGCAGTGCTGGTAGAAAACTTTCCGGAAATTTATGCAGAAATGCGCGGGATTGGTGGCGTATATGGAATAGAACTCACTGAAAAAGCATCGCATAAATTATTAGAGTTACGCACGATCATGATTGAAAATGGAGTTTATTTGGAATTTATGGCCGGAGCGGGAAAACGCAGTAAAAACGCGCGCTACTTATTCCCGACAATGCGGGTTGCGCCGCCGTTAATTGCGAGTGATGCCGAAATTCAAGAAATTATTCGACGCATTAAACGTGCGAGTCAGGCTTTCGCTAAGTTATTACATGTGGAATCTTTTAAGAGTGCAGCATGAGTCTCGATGCGTTGCGTTATCAAGTTGAATATGTGGATATTGATGCGTCAGGAGTGATGCATTTTTCACGGTATACCTCGTTGATGGAAACGGCAATTTTTAAAAAAATTGAATTAGCCGATTTTAACGCTGCAGAGTGCGATTTAATGGTGGTGAATTTAAAGGTACGTTATCATCATCCCGCACAGTATGGTGACATTTTAATTTTTGATGTGGATACACTCAATATCGGTTTTGCTTCGTTGTTGTTCGAAATAAAAATTAAAAATAATCAAGGAATATTGTTAGCAGAGGGTCACTTAAATTTTGGATGTGTGGATTTAAATACCCACAAGCCGGTGCAAATTCCACCTGAAATTAATCAACTATTGCAGCCAAATAAATGAATTCAGAACGTAAAAATAAAAAAACCATGGGTTTTACTGAATTAAAAAAATGGTTGCGCCATCGTCATCCCATGATTATGGTGGATCGTATCATAGATTATGAACCCCATGAATTTTTAACCGCATTGCTTAATGTTTCCGGGAGTATGGATTGTATTGCTGGACATTTCCCCGAGCGAGCGATTTATCCGGGAAGCAATTTAATTCAGGCGTTTAGTCAGTGTGGAATTATTTTATTGCAGCTTTGCTCATCTAAATTAAAAGATGACGAAGTAACTGTAGTTGGCAGTATTAATACACGATTTTATAAAGTAGTTGTTCCAGGCGATACGGTTATTTTACATTTAAAAGTAGATAAACAAATTCAAAATTTATTTTATTTTTCTGGCACCGCAACTGTTGAAGGTGAGCGCGTGTGCGCTTTTAAATTCAGCATCGCGCGTATGCTGGTTAAAGATTTAGGTGATCCATTATGGTAACGGTCGTGCATCGATCAGCAGTCACTGGAATGGCGTGGACGACTGCGTTAGGTGATGACTTGCATGCAGTATGGAAGCGCTTATTAAATGGAGAAAGTGGAATTGTTGAATTGCCGTCTGCACATCAATTAAAAAATTTATTGGCAGCGCCTGTTAGGGATATCGATTTGAAATTACCGATTCAACAACGTTTACATGCGATGGCCGTGCATACCATTCAAAATTTAATTCAAGATGCTGGACATAAAATTGATGCGACAACGTGGTTAGTCTTGGGAACCAGTTTTGGAAGTCGTTTAGATGATAATGAACGTGCTTCGATGCATCAGTGGGCGCAAAATATTGCGAGCGAATTTGGGCTGCAAGACCGCTGTATTTCAGTATCCACAGCGTGTTCTTCGGGCTCAGACGCAATACTCGTTGCTGATGAATTAATTCGCTCAAATAAAGCAGATAAAGTCATTTGTGGTGGTATTGATGTATTAACAGAAGCAAAACGAATTGCACATTCGGAATTAGGAACGATGTCTTCTACTTATTTACGTGCATTTGATGAACGTCATGACGGAACTTTATTGGGTGAGGGCGCCGGATTTATTTTGTTAGAAAATGCTAAAGATAAAAAAGCCTACGCCTATTTAATCGGTTGTGGATCTGCTAATGATGGTGCTGGATTAACTGCGCCTGATCATTATGGTCGTGGTGCGAGTTTAGCGATCGAAAGGTCATTAAAACAAGCGGGAATTTCAGCGAGCGATATTGGTTTAATTAACGCACATGGTTCAGGTACTCCAATTAATGATGAAATCGAATTACATAGTTTACAAACTGTTTTTGGACAAAAGAATTCGCCATTAATTTTTGCGACGAAAGGTGCATTGGGACACACTTTGGGTGCGACCGGTGCGTTGGAGACCATTGCTTTGATACTGGCATTACGCGAAAAAATAGTACCGCCGATTGTGGGTTTAGAAAAACTGTATCCATTTAATTATCCTTTGGCTGTAGGTTCTGCAAAAAAACATCAAGCGCATTATGGATTAAATATCACATTAGGTTTTGGTGGCTTCGATACGAGTCTGATTTTTGAGGCAGTTTAAATGCAAACACTAAATAACATTATAGAGAAAAATACGCAACGCGCGGAAGTGTGTTCTCAAGTACGTGCGATTGTACGTTATGCGGATCCCAGTACATGGCCCATTGCAGATGCGGTATTTAAATTATTGCAAGCTAATCATATTAATTACAAAGATGAGGGTCTGGAAATTGGCATGATTTTAGTAGGAGATGCAGGTCCTTCTGCGGCTATTCAATCAGTTGCAGAATCGGTACAAGCGGGTCGCATTTCGCCGATGCATTTTGCAGCGGCAAACGCGGGTGCTGCGATCGGAATTTGTTGTACCGCGTTTAATTTCCATGGGCCCACTCTCGCAATTACATTACCTGTTAAAACAGGCAAATCAATTGCAGAAATGATGGCGTCACGGTGGTTAAATGACAAGAGCGCGAAAATCATGATTATTGTTACTTACGAAAATATTGACGGAGAGATCAGTGCAAACGCTAGTTTAAACACAGAATAAAATTAATATGTTAAAACCACAGTTTAATCGCATACAGGATAGCACATTAACGGGAAAAAATTCCTTAGGAAAAGAATATTCCTATCAAGATATTTTCGCGCATTGGAAAACGGTGAATTTACCGACTGGCAGTACGGTTATTATTATGTTGCCAAACAGTGCTTTATTATTAAAGCATTTCTTTGCAGTACTTAAAATTGGTTTGGTTCCGGTGCTATTAGCGCCAAATTTACCCCGTGAGCGATTAATGGAAATTGTCACGCATTTTAACGCCAATGCAATCGTTAAAGTTCATGTGGTAGAAGATTTATTTCCACAACAGACGATTCATGAATTTGGTGCGGTGCAAATTGCTGTCTCCAATATGTCTGCTAATCCCTTAACGCAAAAGGGTGAAGTTATTTTAATGACGTCGGGCACGTCTGGAGTGAGTAGTGGTTGTGTATTTGATTTTAGCATGCTAATAAAAAATGCGAAGAAAAATGCAAAAGTGTTAGGTTTGACAAAGGAGGATATTGTATTAGTCAATTTACCGCTCTATTATTCGTATGCATTTGTCGCGCAAGCACTTTCTTCTATGGTGATTGGGGCGAAATTAATTATTTGTGGACCGCCATTTAATTTGGATTGGTATCGCAAAACTATTCAGCATTATCAAGTCACCGCTTCATCATTAACTCCGATTTTGGCAAAACAAATCGTGATGGATGCAATAAAATTACCAAATAGTCTGCGTTTATTAACTATTGGTGGAGACCGTATTGGTAGAGATTATGTAAAAGCTTTATTAGCATTATTACCAGGTAAAGAAATTTATTTAACCTACGGATTAACCCAAGCGGGTCCGCGCGTATTTACTTTAGCTGCACATTCTTGTAATCCAGAATTGTTGGAAACCATGGGCGAGCCTTTACCCGGAACCCAGATTTTTTTAGATCAAACGCAAGGTCCAGAGGGAGTAGGGGAATTATTGATAGAATCTGATACGGTAATGAAGCGTCGAATTGGCATTGTGGATCGCAACAAAAAAAATGAGTTGGTGAATAGACGTCTACATACGGGTGATCTTTTTCAACAAGATGCCAACGGAAATTTGGCTTTTTATAGTCGTAAAAATGAATTTATTTCGATTGAGGGCGAAAAGGTTTGTTTAGCTTCGATTAAACGTATCGTAAAAAAATTACCGAATGTTTTAACTGCGATGACTAAAGTTGTAGAAGTACAGGATCACACTACGTATGATTTAACTGTGGTGGTGCATAAAGCGATTCTAAATCAACAGCAATATATCAAAAATATTCATCAATTATTGCCACGATCGCATTGGCCACATGATATTCGATTCGAGAAACAGGATAGTATTAGTGGATTGTTAAAATAAGGTGGGTTTATGAAAACTATTATTCTATTAGCGAGTGAAAGTGTCCACTGGATTAAATTTTATAATTTTGCGACAATTCCCGAAATTAAATCTTGCCGATTAATCGCCATTGTAGGCAAAAAAAATTATATCAATTTTCCAGATTTTCAAAAAAAACATTTTCAGCATATTTATCAAGTTCCCTATTTATTTATTGATGAGGTATTATGGCCACTCGATCCTAAAGCCGTGAGTGAGGTGGTGCGGAAAGAATTACAGCATAATTCTGCTGCTCATACTTATATCATCTCAGTGGATGAAGGTAATGTGGAATTATCTGGTCAGCTGCGTGAAGTTTTTCATTTGCCGGGGAATCGTGCAGCTGCATTGTTACCGTATCGTGACAAAGTTTTAATGAAGCAAAAACTGCAAGCCAAAGGTGTACGCACACCGCATTTTCAAATTTTCAACGCCTCTCTGTGGTTAAATGATGCGGCGATTTATTTTAAAAAGTTGCAGGCAGAGGTTGGATTTCCCTTCATTTTAAAACCTAAAAATTCCGCTGGATCGGTGGGGGTAGAATTAATTGAAACCTTTGCTAGTTTTGTGAATTTTACCGCAAGAAAAGAATTTTTCCCTCACGATTATGAGGTAGAGGAATATATTCAAGGAACGTTATATTCGGTCAATAGCATTATTAAAAACGATGAAGTTTTATTTTCTGAGCCAGAAGAATATACTGATCCGATGTTAAATCTAACACATGGTAAGAATGTCATTGGTTCGATTGCTTTGGTTGCTCCTGAGCAACGCCCAAAATTGATTGCATTTGCAGAACAATCACTACGCGTTTTGGGTATGGTGGATGGTGTTAAACATATGGAAATATTTATTAATAAGCATTCCGAGCTCATTTTTTTAGAGGTCGCATCACGTATGCCGGGTGCTTTTATTATCAGAAATTATATGGATGAGTTTAATATTAACTTGGCTAATTTAGATCTGCAAGTTCAGGCTGATTTACCCTTAATGATCGACATAAAGCATAATATTTATAGTTTTTTTGCGATCTTTCCAAAAAAAGCGGGTGAAGTTATAAAATTAAATGAACCGAATTTAGAAAGTGGATTTAAAATAGTGTGGAATGTAAAAAAGGGTGATATCTTAGAATCACCGAAAAGTTTAATGGATAATTGCGGATTATTATTTGTGGAAAATAAAAATCGCGAAATTTTATTAGAGGACATAGCTGTGGTTCAGCGTTTTAAACCCATCGAAACGATGTAATATACTGCTCGAGCTAAGTAAGATTTTTGATGTAGCAACATGAAAGATCTTTGCATGTGCCTGAATAAATTAAAAATATTTTTCTTCATTTCCCAAGCATCCTGATTCTTTATGTTATAATTAGAGAGTTAGGACATACCAACATGAAAACGATTATTTTCTTAACTTGTATTACAGCTATTCATTGTGATCTAAGCCCGTTACGAACGGCTGACACACAATTTATTTTAATTGGCAGTGAATATGCAGTAGAACGATTTAAGCCTGAAATACTTAAAAATTTCGATGCAGTTCATGCAGTAAAGCTATTTAATATGGTTTCAATAACGCCTCTGGTGAAATCTTACTTAGAAAATAGTAAACCTAACGATACTCTACATATTTTAACTAAGGATGAATATGCTTTATTAGAAAATGCGAAATTAAATGATTTATTTAATTTACCAGGTATCACACTACGACAAATTATGCCGTTTCGGGATAAAGTTCTGATGAAAGAAACTGTGGCGCAAGCAAATATTTTAGTGCCTAAGTTTGTCGATTTTGATAAAGAAAGATATCGACACCGCGGAGAAACTTATATCGATGAAATTTTATCACCATTAAAACTTCCTGTTGTAGTTAAACCTAAATTAGGGGTAGGCTGCATTAATGTGATGAAATTGAATAATCGATCTGAAGTGAATATCTGGTCAGACACAATTTTGAAGGATGATAATTCTTATCAATTAGAAGAATTTTATGAAGGTCAAGTTTATAATTGCGATGCTGTGATAAAAAATGGTGAAATTTTATTTTTTTCTCCGTGTGAATATTTAAATTCTATATTAGATTATACCGTCGGAAAGCCGATGGGTTTAATTCGATTGCCAGAGAATAGTGGTGTATGGCGGCGGTTATTTAAATTTGCACAGCAGCTAACACGAGCATTACCGCCTCCAGATGGTATGATTAATTTTGAAGTCATTGCAACAGATGATAACGGCTTTGTATTTATTGAAATTGGCGCACGCCCTTCGGGTGCGATGGTAGCAATGTCTGAAGAAAAAAATAATGGTTTTCATTATGATTTTTTGCATTTTCAATTGGGTTTGGGTATGGTAGTCGATGTTAATCGTCGCGAGCCTCAGGAGTATTACAGCTGGGTGATGTATCCTAACAAAGAAGGCATGGTAGTCGAACTTAAAAAACCCAATATCGTCAGTAAATATGATTTAGAATGGTTGATAAAAGTTGGTGATTACACGCAACAAGCAACCGATATTGCAAATATCACGAATTTCGCAGGGAGTATGGTTTATCATCATCCGGAATATCGACAGCTTTATCAGGATTTTTTAACGCTGCGAGGGTTTGATCCTGTTGTGGTGGTGAGAAAATAGTTTGACGCAAGGATAAAAAGATTTTGTGACATATTATATTAATTATTATTTTAACATTTCATAAAAAAATCAATTTAATTTAAATGTTTCACAAAACGATATCTTAAAACAAAAATTCTCTTCCTCTGTATCTTCTTCAACCTTTGCGATGTTGCGTTGAACCATTTTTGCCACGCTTATCCTGGCTCATTTAATTCCAGCTTAACTTCTAAATTCTTCTATTTCTGCGTAAAATGGTTTGTTAAAAAGATAAGGAGGATTCCCTTGGCAAATACATTAAAAATCACTCCCAAACACGAAACACGTTGGCGAGCAATATTGGACGAAGACGCGGAATTGAAATGTCGGCACGTTGTTGATGAAGATCTGTATGCGATTGCTGAATCGAAATTAGAAGAATCATTAAAGAAATTTGATGCCGCAAAATATCCTCAAATTGCCCACCAAGTTCGTAGCATTCAATCTCTCGTACAAGGCATCATGGTATATTCAGATGATAAGAGTAATTATAAAAAAATTCCTAGTATGATTTTAGTTTTAATGCGTCTTAGAAACTTATTGAATGAAAATAATGCGAAGAATTTGCAAAATTATAATGCTGCTGTGGAAACTATCTGTAAGGTGGCTGCCGAGAGAGGAAATTATTTAGAAGAACATCCAACTTCTCGGCGTTGGCAGTGGTTAGCCATCGCGATGGTGGTGTTGGCTTTTCTCGTCGCTGTTCCGGCCTTAATTGTATTAAATGCTTTAACTGTTATGTCTGCAGGTGCAATTTTAATTCCTGTATTATTGGTTTTGACTTATGCGCTGGGTGTATCACTTTTCGTAGGGGGAACATTGCTTGGAACCTTCAAAGGGCTATGCTCACCTTCGGGATTATTCGGTTGTTTTAATCGCGGACCAGAACCGCATCAACAGTTATATGAAACAATGCATCAATTGAGTGTTTTTTATAATAATAGAAATGCAACTCCAACTCCAAATAAGAATACACCACAACCTCAAATTTGAGATGAATAACTAAATTAATCTAAAATAGGCTCTTTTATTTTATTCAGTAATTCAGGATGTACAAAGCCTTCATGATTTTTTTCAGCTTTCTTCGGCGCGCTTTTTGCAACTAATATATTCGTTAACGCGATCATGATCGCAGAAAGAATTAAAGTGATATGAATTACCACTTGCCACATGACTTGCAAATTTTGTTTTTGAGAGGGGTCGATAAAAGTCCGCAATAAGTGTATAGATGAAATTCCCACTAAAGCCAGTGCGAGTTTTACTTTCATGCTTCCCACATTAATTTCTTCCAGCCATTCTGGATGATCGGGGTGTGTGATATTTAAGCGTGAAACAAAAGTTTCATAGCCGCCGATGATAACCATAATTAATAAATTCGCGATCATCACGACGTCGATTAAATCTAATGCTTGTAGCATGATTTGCTCTTCGTGATGAGTTACCACATTTTTAAAAAGGGCGACTAGGCCGAAACCAAATTGATAGACGTATGCCGCTAACACCGCGATTAAGCCAAGATACAAGGGTGCTTGGAACCACCGACTCCAGAAAATGATGCGAGATAAGATTTTAGTGCTATTCGGCATGTAGGCTTTCCTATAATTTTAAGAGGTTTAAATATACCAGCGAAAAGTTAAATTAGAATTAAGAATATAGATGATCAAAGTATTATCAATTCTAGCTTACAACTTGCAAGATGGGTAAGTCTCTGAATATCCTATAATTCTAAAAAACTAATCTAAGGACTCCTTGTGAATGAAGCTAGAAAGCTTGCGATCTACAAAAGCCTAATCGATATCGTGGCCTGCATTTTAATCTTATTAGGTCTGCTTGTCATGATTGGATGGTGGACGCATGCAGAAACGCTCATTCGGGTGTTACCGAAATTACCCCCCATGCAGTTTAATACTGCGCTCGGTTTTTTATTAACCGGGCTAAGTTTGTTATTTTCACTTAGAAAACTTAGGCTTTCCGTTGCATTGGGTGGATTGATTTTTTTGATTGGGTTTATTACGGCGCTCGAATATTTATTTTCGATTAAATCGGGTATCGATAATATTTTTACAACTTCGCATTTGCACAAAGAAATTAATCCTGGTCGTATGGCGCTTAATAGCACGTTATGTTTATTAATCATTGGTTTTATTTTAATGAGTCGCTTGATTAAAAATAAATGGCGCATTTTGATTTTTGTAAATTATATTTTAAGTTTGATTGTAATATGCGTGGGTGTAGTTTCATTAATTGGTTATATCGCTGAAATAATGAGCGCCTATACTTTAGGTAAGGAAATGGCGGCGCATAGCGCGGCCAGCTTTGTTATTTGTGGATTAAGCTTAGCGTTATTAGTCAGAATTGATAGTGCGCAATATGGATTAAAAAACATTTTTTTATTACCAACCGGAATTATCGTGTTCGGCATGGTTTTATTTTCCTTATTGTATTATGCATTAGATCGAAATGAAGATAGTAAAATTAAACAAATAGTGATAGCTGATACTAAAATTGCAGCTGACAGCACTACAAAACATATTATGGAACCGATCTATTCTCTTCGTAGAATGAAAAATCGATTGCAAAGTGGATTAATGTCACCAAAATTATGGATGCTAGATGCCGAACAATATTTCAATCATTTTAGCTCGATCATAGCTTTAGGAATAAACACCGATGGTAGCTGGACGGAAAAAATATTTAATCGCAATCTTGCAGTTAAGAGTGGACAAAAATATTTAGATCAATGTTATTCAAGTTATAAATCAATACCGGGTAAAATTAACGAAAGTATTATGCAACAAAGTGATCGACAAAGTCATATTTGTGTTATTTACAAAATTATCTTTAAGGGGAAACCGACAGAGTTGTTCGGGGTTATTAATTTAAATCAAATTATGCAAAGTGCTAATCAAAATAATTTTACTAAAGGCTACGGTTTAGCTTTGTTAAATGGATCGCAAATATTATATCAATATCAACCCAATTCAAAATCAGTAAAATCATGGGGAAGTTTGCAACCGGTAAAATTCGATGATATTAATTTACAATTATTTATGTGGCCAGATCAAAATTTAATTCGATCTTATTCCAGCTGGTTACCATTATTAACATCACTTATTGGTTTTCTTGTTACTCTATTATTAGGAATTACAGTGCTCACCTTTGCCTTGGCCCGTCAACGTGCGCAAAAGCTAAAGGAAAGTGAGCAACGATTTCACCTACTGGTTGATAATATTAAGGATTACGCCATTTTGATGTTAGATCCGAAGGGAAATGTAGCAACGTGGAATTCGGGCGCTGAACAAATTAAAGGATATCGTGCGGATGAGATTATCGGCAAAAATTTTTCGCGCTTTTATACCGAAGAAGATAAAGCTAATAATCATCCGAAGGAGGTATTACAGAAAGCTTTACAAGCTGGAAGATATGAAGAAGAAGGTTGGCGTGTTAAAAAAGATGGCACTAAATTTTGGGCGAGTGTGACGCTGACACCGCTTTATATTAAAGAAGAAATGATTGGATTTGGTAAAATAACGCGTGATTTAACTGAAAGAAAACGCATAGATTTGATAAAAAACGAATTTATTTCTATGGTCAGTCATGAATTAAGAACGCCATTAACCGCTATTCATGGCTCAATCTCTTTATTAGAAGGTAATAAAATTATTAAAATGCCAGATCAGGCACTGGATCTACTCAGAATTGCCAAAAAAAATAGCGAACGCTTGACTAATTTAATTAATGATATTTTAGATATTGAAAAAATTGAAGCAGGTAAGATGGATTTTAATACGGAGTTACATAAAATTAATGCATTAGTTGCAGAAGGTGTGAAAGCAAATCAAGCTTATGCCGCAAAGTTTTCGGTTAATTTACGTTTAGTGCAATTAATTGATGATGCTACGGTTATGGTTGATCATGCGCGTGTGATTCAAGTTTTAAATAATTTAATTTCAAACGCCATTAAATTTTCACCTACCGATTCTGAAGTTAGAGTGACTATCTTGCAGCCGCAAAATAATCGAATTCGTGTAGAGGTTACTGATCAAGGATCGGGAATTCCAAAAGAATTTCATGCCAAAATATTTCAAAAGTTTTCACAAGCTAATTCATCGGCTTCCAGACAACATTCGGGAACGGGATTGGGATTAAGTATTAGTAAGCTCATCATTGAGAAATTAAAAGGAACCATAGGATTTAACACTCAACAGAATCAAGGCACTACGTTTTATTTTGAAATACCGGCTTATCATGAAGAGGCCGCTAAAAGAACCCAAAATGTTAAAAAAATAATTCTTATTTGTGAATCCGATATCGAGATTGTGCAAGATTTAAAATTAATTCTAGAAAATGAAGGATTAGAGATAATTTTAGTTAATAATATGCTTGCTATCAAAGATCGATTAAATCAAGGTGGAATTGATGCGGTAATTCTTGATTTAGATACGGCAGATATTGATGCCGCAAATTTTATTAAAAATATTCGCGCTTCAGCCAATTATGACAAATTGCCGATTTTGATTATTTCTTTGAAGAATAAGGAAAATAAAATTGCAGATCTCAATCACACTTCATTGAATGTGGTAGATTGGATTGAAAAACCCGTTGATATTAGAAAATTATTGACGGCAGTAAAATCATTAAAAGAACGAATCAATAACAGCATGCCTAATATTTTACACGTAGAAGATGATATTGATTTATTTAAAATTGTTTCTAAAGTGTTGGAAGGTGAGGGCATATTAACTAATGCAACTAATCTTAAAGAGGCAAGACATTTTTTGCAAAATAATCATTATCATCTAGTGATTTTAGATATCAACCTGCCCGATGGTACTGGTATTGAATTATTATCCTCGATCAGTGAGAAAAATATTCCGATAATCGTTTTTTCAGCTTATGAATTTCCACGAGAATACTTTAATAAGGTCAACGCGGTTTTGATGAAATCAAAAACTTCAAACGAAACGTTGTTGAAGGCTGTGCGAAATGTGATTGCGCAGAAGGATCAATGAATTGGTTAGGTAAGGCAAAAATTTTTAATGCAGAGTCGCAAGGGTCAAGAAGAGGCGTATAAGAAAGAGCGTTTTGATATTATTAATTTTCGAATAATTTACAAGCCCGTCATTCTCCTGCGAAAGCAATCTGCCTTAATTAAGAAAAATATTAAACTCTCACCGCTTTCGACAGGAGAATCCAAATTATAAAATCATATTTAAAAAGAATTCTGGAAATAAACTAAAACCAGATCATAGAACATTTTTTTATGTCTTTATATTTCTCTACGCTTCTTTGTCTCCCTTGCACCTTTGCGTTAAAATCATCTTCTACTCCATTGACTCTACAGATTTTATAGGTAAAGTAGTCAGAGGATAATGAATCAGGAGATTTTTCACATGTCTTACCCATTTAAAATTGCAAGTTTAATCATTTTAGCTGCAAGCGTAAATTTTGCCATCGCAAATTCATCTTCCGAAAAAAAGATTTTAAAAACGGTCACTCCGATTACAGCTTCGGCTTATCACATTCAATCTGCGTTGAATGGTCGAGGCAATTGGTATTATGGTCATGTCAGATTACACTTCGGTAGACATATTCAAATTTCCGCTAGTAAAGTTTTAGTAAAAACCGACGAGCAACATAAAATCAGCGAATGTGTCATTTATGGAGAAGGTGTGTTGCAAGAAGGAGATCATTATACGCGTTTCAATAATGGTGTGTTTTCACCGAAAACCCTGCATTTATCGGCTCAAGAAACGCATAAAATACGTTAATAGCGAAATAATTTCGTCAGGTTGCCCATAGATTAGGCAGAGCTTAAGCCATCCGATTTACCTCTATGCTAAAATAGTCGAAAAATATGATAGCTAGAGGCATGTATGAAAATTAGAGGTTTAGTTACTGTTGCTTTAATCGGCGCTGCGATTAATGAATGGTATATCGAGCGTCGTCTCCATAAAAAATCCAATTATGTCACGGTTGATGGTGTTAAAATTCACACTCTTATTAGCGGTCAGAGCGAACCCACAGTAATTTTAGAAGCCGGAGCAGGCGATTGCTCAATTACTTGGGGTTTAGTGCAGCCTAAAATTGCGGAGTTTTGCAAAGTATTTAGTTACGATCGTCCCGGCAGTGGTCTTAGCGAAAAAAGTTCACAGCAGCCGGACTTATTGTATTACGCCAATAATTTAAAAAAGACATTAGATCAATCCAATTTGACGGGACCTTTTATTTTAGTTGGTCACTCTATGGGTGGGCTGATTATGTTGCGTTTTGCATTAGCCTATCCAGAACAAGTTCTCGGAATTGTGTTGGTGGATTCAGCGCATGAAAATCAAATGAAAATAAATGGATTTATACGAAAGTCACATTTTACTTTTTTTAATATTTTTGCTTTTTCTGCAGTTTTTGGTATTCCCAGAATAATGAGTAAATTTTTAAAATTAGATGATAAATTTCCACCTGAATTATTAACTCAATATCGAACGATTATGACGACGAGAAAATCTTTGCAGTCAGTGGTGCGAATATTTAAACGTTTAGTGCAAGGGTTTCCTTTATTTTTCGAACAAGTAAAACCGCTGCTACGCAATAAGCCGTTAATTGTAATTTCCCAAGGTGGTAATGATAATTTATTGCCGCATACAGAAGAATTTAAAACGGAATGGCGAGAATTGCAAAATGATTTACTTAATTTAAGTGATCATAGTCAACAAATTATTGCAGAAAATAGTGGCCATGTGGTGCAGTGGACGGAGCCGGAGTTAATTGTGGATGCGGTAAGAAAAATAAAGGATCAAGTTGCAGAAGGAGTACGCTTGACATAAAAAAATTTTTAATGAAGGCCTGTAAGGTGAAGAGCAGGCGCGGGAAATATAAAGGAATAAAGAATATATTTAATGTAAATTTATATATAGAATTCTTTTTAATAGACATTTTATAATTTTGATTCTTCTGTCTCAAGCTATGAAAGTTCTGTGCTTTTCTAACTGAAGCAGACAGCTTTCGTAGAATGACGGTTCCGCGGTTAAACACACATCTCTCGAGTCGTCTAAATGTGCCTTCTTCAGCTCAGCGTCTCTGCGTTGAAATTCTTTTTTTACCTGCCAATCCTCCATACCACGATAACATGATGATTTTCGTTTGATTTTTTAACTGATTTATTATCTATATTTACTGTAAAGGTAGGTAATTATGAAAATCGCCATTGTGGTCAATGCTCGTCGCAAGGAATCCATTCAGAGCAATGAGTTAGATTCGTTAGCAGAAAAATATCAGTTAACATATGATCTTTATTTTGTGGAACCCGATCAATTAGAAGCATTATTGCAAGAATTAATGCAAAAATCATATCACGTGTTTTTAGTGGCGGGAGGAGACGGTACGGTGCGCACTGCGGCACAGGTACTCGTTCATACAGAAATTCCGCTTGCTATCTTGCCGTTAGGTACATTTAATCATTTTGCAAAAGAATTAAATTTTCCTACCGACATAGAAGAGTTGTTTAAAATAATCAAGAATAATAAAACTAAACAGGTTGATGTGGGAGAGGTGAATCAGATTATATTTATCAATCATTCGTCGATTGGATTATATACTTACGTTTTAAAAGTCAAGCAAAAGCATAAAAAATGGCTAGGAACCAGCCGATTATTGAAAATTCTATTCACCGCCATCAATATTTTTAAAGTTATTCCCATTTACACCTTAAAAATAAAGATGGAGGGTCAGATTTTAATTCTAAACACTTGCTTAATGTTCATTGGTAATAATTATTATTTTACTAACCTATTAGATCTAGGCTCTAGACAGACATTAACAGCGGGATTTTTATCAGTTTATATTTTGAATTGTAAAAACCGTTGGAATTTGATTCAAGTCATGTTTAAAGTATTGTTTCGTACTTTAGATAAAACAAAATATATTAAACAATTTACCACAGATGATATTATAATTGAGGCTAAATCGAAGTCGGTAAATGTAGTGGTAGACGGTGAAATAATGAAGCTAGAAAATCCACTACATTATACTATACACAATAAAAAATTAACGGTAATTACACCATGAAAACGATAATGCATATCTCGGATCTGCATTTTGGTACTGAAACTAAAGGCATGCTAGAACTGATCATGCATGATGTGAAGAGTTTAAAACCGGATCTGATCGTAGCTAGCGGCGACTTTACTCAGCGAGCTTTTGCGCACCAATTCAAAAAAGCAGATCATTTCCTTAAATTATTTGAGGGAAAAAATATATTGTGCGTTCCTGGTAATCATGATATTTCCTATATCAACCCTTTCGAGCGATTTTTTAATACATTTAAAAAATATAAAAAATATATTCATCATGATATTAATCCAAAGATCAACAGTGACAAACTCGCTATTTTGGGTATCAATACGGTTTCCCCATTTAAATCGATTGTTGGGACAGTAACGGAAGACCAACTCAATACCATCATTCATTTTTTTCAAAACTTACCGGCAGACACAGTGCGCATAGTCGTGATGCATCATAATTTAATTCATTCGAGACGACATAAAATTATTTCCAATGCGGAACAACTCATTCATACGATGGCATTTGTAAAAGTTAATATTATATTGTCAGGTCATTTGCATTATGCTTGTTTCGAACAAATCCGTCGAGATTATTTTCAGCACAATATGTATGTAGTTACAGCAGGAACAGCAGTTTCAAAGCGAGTGCGTCGCGGACAAAATTCATATAATATTGTTTCAATTAATTCTGATCATTTTAAAATAACCGTGCGCGAATATGACAAGGGTCAGTTTATAACGCGAACTGAAAAACATTTTCCCCTATAGTTTACAACTCTGTTATTATTTTGTTGTATTTAGCTTCTTGAAAATCTTTAGGAATATAATAAAGAAATCCACAATCTATAGCATGTTCAATAATTTCTGATTTGTACTTGCAATTCATTTTAATTTTAATTGCCTCTAAATGTCCTTCCACGGTGCGGGGAGAAATATTTAAAATCTTGGCAATTTCTTTAACCGTTTTACCTCTAACTAATAGAAATAAACAGTTTTCTTGTTTTTCCGTTAAATTCAGTGGACTGTAATAGTCATTCAGAATATAGCTAATCGGCTTTTGCGTTTTACCTGTCAATTTGGCGTCTTGTTGTTGCAAAAATAAATACGCGCGAAATAATTTAGTATTAGTAACATCATTAGCATGACCATATAAAAACTGCGATCCGTGGAAAGCTGTTCTTTCGAGTAGTATTAATCTCCAACCATTAACATAAGGTAAAATATCTAATAACAACATTTTTTTGCCGGACTTCAGCACCTTCATGTCGAGATTTACAAATTGTGGTGCATGTTCGCTAGCGCTACAGGGAATTTCATAATCATTTTTGCCAAGGGCCTCCTGAGGCGATTTCCAGCCTAGCAATTCTGACCAGCATGGGCTCATAGCTTGAAATACGGAATTGTGATCTTTTACGACACTGAGCCCTGGTGAATGCATGTAATGATCGAAGTTGGGTGTGGTGTTTAATGTGGAAAGCATGGTAACTCCAAAAGATAATTTATGTGGCTTATTACAATAGCAAAATATAGCCCCAGATATACCGTATAAAGTACGGTAATAAAAAGGTTAACGTATTGTAAAACAGAAGGCAATTAGGGCAATGAATGCTTAATTTTTCAGAACTTATAAAGCGATTTTAATTTTTTAGTTAGATGATTAAAAAAACTAACTCAAAGTGAGCGATAAGAATGGCATTGTTAAAATACAATTAAAAACAAAGGTTTTATGTCTGAAGAACACCTCAGTCATTATTATTTTGTGCGAGCATGCACTATTTCTAACAGATCTTGGGTTTTTCTGTTGAAGAAGAATTACCGGAAACTTATCCTAGTGGAATGTAATAAGTTATTTAAAGATGAGGTAGTGGTATTGTTATTATTAGTGGTCGATTGCAAGTAACGTTCAATATTGCGAAAAGATGCTGCATTAGTGACATGCAAAAATACTTCTAGTTTATTTGTTCCTAACATTTTTATGGTGTCAGCATGCTTAAGTACTTCTGTTAAGGCATCTACACTGTTGCGCTCATCAAAATTGATAGTATCTGAAGATGCACGTTCACTCATGGATCTTAGATTATGTTGGCTGACAGTTTTAGTTAAATTATTTTTACTTTTTAAATTACTCTGACTTGTGCTTTTAGTTAAATTATTTTTAATACCGAGAAGTGGAGTATGGATCATCATGATACCACTTTGGATTACGGAACTGACCGCTGGTTTGAGACCATTAATTATGGCATCTTTCTTGCCTTCTTTAATTCCCTGTACATGAATAATATTAGTCGATTTCTCTGTCGCGTTATTGGTTAAGAAGCAAATGGTTTGATCCTGGCTATATTCAATCGCTGTCGGTGTTAGTATTAATTTTAATTTACCGTCCTTATCTAAGTTAAAAGTCGGTAGAGGTTGGATTTCTTTCTTAGGTTTCTCTTTGCTAGTTGAGAAAAAAGAGAAGGGTGAAAATTTCATAAGTTTTCCTGGCCTACTTTAATTATTTATAGAATAGCTGAAGGCAGAACCTATTTTTAGTCAAAAATATTTTAAATCAGTGATTTTATTTTCAAAATTAAATTTTATTTAAGGGGTAATATTTAATCCAGGTTTAATTAAATGATTAATTTTACCTAATAGACCTTGGTTTGCTGCTTTTTTTTCAATTGAATCTAGGTTAGCTCTTTTATGAAAAAGATTATCAGCTGCGATGATTTTATTCTCTTTTTTATAATGATCCATATTGATTAGTTTACTTAAAAGCAAAATAAAGAATCCGGTAATTTGAAATACCTCACGTTGGTCTTTAACTCTTATAATAGAATAGGCTTCTAGTAGACTATCTCTAAACTGAGATTTGGCAAATCCCGGTTTATCGTGTTTATGACACAAATTTATTAAATTTGTGATAAGACGACGACTCTCTGCAATATTAGCATGTTGGCTCACGACATTTTTCAGGATGTAAGAAAAAGCTGAAAAATTATTATTTTCAATTGCTATCTGTAAAAAGCTGTGCTCAACATTTAAATGTTTTAATTCGTATTCAACACAGGAAACCAAGCTAGGAACGACAGTGCGCTTATCCCAGACATAAATTTCACAAACCTGACTTTCGGCCACTAATCTAAAATTAACGGCTTTTTGTAATGATGATTGTTGTGTCTCACTTATTGCTGGGAATTTTTGATTAGCTCCTAGAAAAATAATTGTTATTGTTGAATCGGCACTACGAATGTGTTTAGCAAGTTCCGCAATCGCATGATCATCTAGCTCATTTGAGCGCAGATCTAATTTAGATAATTTAGTATTGGAATCAAATATGACGGCAAAGTCTTTCGATTGCAATGAACTATCACTTAAATCAAAATACTGTAGTTCAGAATTAGCGAGAAATTCTACCAATACAGGCGCGACAGTGCTAGGGTTCGCAAAACCGCGAATACCTAACGATTTTATTGTTTTGTTTGCTGCGATAACCTCAAGCAATGCATGTAAATCTGCATCAGTTATATTTGCTGATTCGATCTTGAGTTCTTCTAATTGAATTTCTGAATTTTGTAGGGTTGTTGTTAATAATTGAATATTCGATCCATGAATTCCAGGTCCGCCGATGTGTAAGCAAGATAATTTTGGTAAAGCGACAAGAACATTTTCTAATTCCGCAGCATTTGAAATAACGCCATTTAAGTTAATTTGTGTTAAATTGCAGTTGCGATGTTGGGCGACCTCTGCAAAATTATTTAATTCCTCTTCACCCATTTGGCATAGTGATAAATCGATTCCGCGAAGAGGAAAAACGCTTCCATCTATACTGCGTCTCAATTCATCCATACAATTTTCAAGTTGATTTCTGCGCAAACCTAACCATTGTAATGAAGGTTTTGATTGAGCCGTCATATTCCTAAATAGAGCTAATGCTCCATTTTTCGCACTAAAGTTACTGCAATTAAAATTCACAGAGATTAATTTCGTAGAACAGGCAATGGCTTTACCTAAATTCATTGCCGCTTGGTCTGTAACAAAAATGCATTGAGAAAAATCGAGTGCTTGCAATTTGCAATTAGGGCTATTTAATAGGGTAATTAATTTCTGTACTGCAGCGTCATCTAATTTATTATTACTAAGATTGGCTACCGTAATTTGATTTTCAATAGTGACAGCATCATATAACATTTGAATATAATCAATGGGTGTGGAACTGCAGTTTGGATGCGCATCAATGAAGGGTTGGGTTCCATCAAAATAAGCGTGTTGATTTTTGATAGCTTTATATGTTTCTGCTGTTAAGTTGAGTAATTCTAGTAAATCTTTTTCAAAGATAATGGGTTTTATCCGAATAATATCACATAAGCTGTCTTTGACTTGCGATTCTTTTGCTTGATCGGGCAGCAATGATAAAAGTGCTTGAGCGATGAGATTTTCATGAATAGTTGGCATTGATCAGTTCCTGCAGTATTTTTGGCTCATCGTAAAATACCATAAGTGAACCACAATATTAAGTTAACGAAATATTTTTTGGAGGATGGCATGTTTTCTTATCTTTAAATTTACTTTAACGATTTTTCTGGATTTGACGATGAGCCTTTGATTTTTTTAATAAAATTTGCAGGACCCGTATATCATTCAGATTATACTGATGAGCTTAAATCATTTTACACGAGGATTCTATGTTTAAAAGAACTTCCCTTTTAGTTTCTAGTGCGTTGCTATTTTTGGGTTTGGCGCAAAATTTATATGCTTTTGAGTTAGGCAATACACTCATTACATCTGTACCTAAAAATTCGTTAAATGCAAAATTGGCACGTAGCGCAGGAAATAAGTCGGTGGCTTTAATGAATGTAAAATTAACTGCTAAGGAAAAAGCACGTGTTTTATCGGGATTAATTGATTCTACTGAACCAAATTTACAATTTTCTTCACATAAATTGCCTGCAGAAGTGGATATAGGAATGAATGAAGTTCCCGTGCTTGACCAAGGTATGCATGGTACCTGCGTCACTTTTGCTGTTGCTGCAGCTTTGGATGCGGCGCTAGGGCAAGGTGATTACATTAGTGAATTATGTAATTTGGAATTAGGCAAGTATTTGGAGAATGAGGGCTACGCCATGAGCGGGTGGAATGGCACTGATGGTGGTATAGTGCTGGACCAAATTTTGCTTTTTGGTATTGTGAGCAAGGACACTCAATCCACAAAATCTTGTGCGAATGTGACAGAATATCCAGTAGATGATGCAGATAATACTGCGAGTCAGATGACACTCGAAGAATTTAAATCAAAAAGCGAAAATATAAATTCAAAAATTCAAACTGTTGAGCATTTAAATTTTATTAAACGTTTTTTTTCCGAGTTTAACGATAAAAAATTGGCGGCAGATACTTTAGACATTGTGAAAAAATCGCTAATTAATAAACATCGCTTGGTTTTCGCTACTTTTCTTCTTCTGCCACAAGTCGGAGATTGTAAGGTGGGTGCGTGCGCCACTTATCATGCTAATCATGATACATGGGCAATTACTAAAGAGTTGAAACAAGATATTTTATTAGCTGCACACGAAATGGTAATTATTGGGTACGATGATAACGCGGAAGCGATAGATCAAGCAGGTAAAAAACATCGCGGATTATTAATTCTACGTAATTCGTGGGGTAAAGACGTAGGTGATAATGGAAATTATTATATGAGTTATGATTTTTTCAAACGATTTGCGTTTGAGGTGCATGAGATTGTAGATATTCAAGAAACAGAATAAACTAACAGCAAACACGTCATTCTACCGAAGAAGTCGTCCTCTATATTGTAATAAAATACCGGAATATCACGACTTCTTACGGTAGAATCCAAATTAAATTTCATAAAAATATGAGGAAATCAATTCTTCATAGATTTCGTTGGGCTTGGATTCTCCTGTCGAAAGCGGTGAGAGTTTAATATTTTTCTTAATTAAAGCAGACTGCTTTCGCAGGAGAATGACGGGCTTTGATACTAGCAA
>Ga0351867_10066_pt1 | contig 33074 bp, 33 predicted proteins | sample TotcelHFGM3001M8_FD_206779 | JGI IMG/M metagenome (GOLD analysis project Ga0351867, IMG submission 206779) | Enriched cells from coal bed in the Powder River Basin, Montana, United States - Total cells FGM rep2 HSBNCT.FGM.300.1.M8 ...
AAATCAGCAAGATCCGGCCGGTAGTAGCTTTGCTGGCCACGGGACTGGCTGGCGCCAGGTGCGAAGCTTCCGAGGCAGTCTCAGTGTCGCGGGCCGGCGCGGGATCGACCTCCGCGACGGCACCTGACTGGTCGGACCACGAGCCGGCATCTTCGGTCTTCCGGGAAGCGGAAGTCAAGGCCATGCGGACGGAGTACGAGGACTGGCTGAACCGGATCCGCGAGATCCCCGCATCCTACCTGACGCAGTGGGAGGCGCGCAAAGCGGAATTGCGCAACAAGGCGCTGGACGGTTTCGCGCTGGACCCGCTGCCGGCGAACGTGCCGCTCGACTTGATCTACGGCGACAAACACGAGCGCGATGACTGTACGATCTGGCGCGTGGCCTACCAGTCGTTTCCGGGTTTATACGTGACCGCGTACTTGACCGTGCCTCACCGGGCGCAGTTTCCGGCGCCCGGGCTCCTCCGCCTGATGGGCCATGAGCCCGCATGGGAAAAAGGTATCCAAGCCAATAGCGCTCCCCTGGCCCGACGCGGCTACGTCGTGTTGTCGGTGAAGACGGAACACGTCGAGGCGCTGGACCTCGGCGTGCCGATCCGCGGCGTGCAGCTCTGGAACAATCTGCGGGGGCTGGACGTCCTGTGCTCGCTGCCCCAGGTCGACAAGACGCGCATCGGCGCGTATGGCTCTTCCGGCGGCGGCATGCAGACCATGGACCTGGCGGCTTTGGACGACCGCGTGAAGGTGGCCGTGCCCATCTCCTATCCGACCGCCTGCCTGCGGTTGATGCCCCACTGCGGGTGCAACCACGGGCCGCTGGGCATGCTGCAGTTCATGGACAACCACGAGTTCCTGGCGATGATCGCGCCGCGGCCGCTGGCGGTGATGTGCGTCACCGGCGATTGGACCCGGGACACGCTGGATGTCGAACTCGCGATGGTCTCCAAGGTGTACGACCTCTATCGCGATGTGGACGACGGGCCGAGTCTGTCCCCGGTGACGGAGGGCGCTTACCGCCGGTTCACCAGTACGAACAGGCGATTCCTCGTCGAGCGTTTCGACGGCGGCCACGCGCAGCCGCCGGGAATGTACTTGCGGACGTTCTGGTGGTTCGACTGGTGGCTTCAGGGCCAACGCAACGCGGACTGCCCAACAGCGAGTCCCGAGATCGGCGTCTATGGCGGCGGCGTGGACGACGACCAGTCCTTTGACACCGCGAGCATGACGTGTGCCCTGCCGAAGGACGCCCGCCGGTGGAATTCCGACGGCCTGCGGCAGGCGATGGCGGGCACGCGACTCCACCGCGCCGTCGAGATAAACCGCCGGGCCGACTTGCCGTGCTGGCAGACCGCCACGCGGGCCCGTTTCAGCACGATCCTGGGCGAAGACGAGACGTGGCACGACGTGAAACGGCAGGCGGCGGTCGTCGGCGTCGAAACCGTCGGTCCGTGGCGGATCGAGCGGCTGTGGTTCGACTCCGAGCCGAAGATCAGGATTCCGGCACTCTTGATTCGTCCTGCCGACGCGCCGCACGACAAGCCGCTGGCGGCGACGGTCCTGCTGCTGGAGGATGGAAAGCACGCGGCGTTGGTCGGAGAGGGGCGGTCGTTCTGCGCCGCCGAACTGACCGCTGGCCGTCAGGTGTTGGCCATCGACCAACGCATGCGGGGTGAGTGGATCGAGCCGGGTCTGGACTGCGAAAAGCGTTGGGGACGACAGACATTGTTGTGGGGCCGGCCGATCGCCGCCATGGCCGCCGGCGATGCGCGGAGCGCGGCGGACTATCTGGCCAGCCGCCCGGACGTCGAATCCCGCGGCCTGAAGATTGCCGGACTCGGCAACCATGCGGCGGTTCCGGCGCTGCTGGCCGCCGCCCAGGATCTGCGATTTCACGAAGTGGTCTGTGACTTGCGGTTCAACGATCTGGTCAACGGCCGCCAGCCCGCCTCGCTGCCGGGCCTGGAATTCGCGGGGAACATCGATACGCTCGCCGCCTTGGTGGCCCCCCGCAGGCTGACACTGTTGAACGTCAATCCCGTGACTCCGCTGGATCTCGCCGCGAACGCGTACCAGCTGTTCGGCGCGGCCGCCGAGTTCTGCTGCGAATCGGCCGACCTCTCCTTCATCAAGGGCGACGTCGAGGATGATGCCGCGGACTGGGAAATCGCCCAGGGGCAAGGATCGATTCAATGGACGGAAAGCTCTCTACGACCGGGTCAGACGTCACTGTTGCTGGCACCTCAGCAGGTCGTGGTCGGCCGCCGATTCGTCGTGCGGCCGTATCATGAATACTTTGTCCACGTTCTGGGCCAGTCTCCTCGGCCGACGGTGGAAGTCTGCATCCGGCGGGGCGAAAACGATCAGCGATTGGGCACGCTCGATGGCCAACCAGGCCGGTCGCGGGAGCAAATCTTCGGATTCGTGGCCCAGCCGGGCGAGACAACATGCCGCGCGGTGCTGGCCAATCATGCGTCGCTCGGCGAGGAAGCCAGCCGCTGTGACGCGATCTGGATCGAGGAAGGCACGAAGATCGACCCGGGACCGCTCGACGAGAAGGAGCTACTGACGATCACCTCGCCCGCCGGATTGCCGGTCGGGCCGGTGGAGTTCCCGCGGCAACCCAAGCCCGGACAGTATTGCATCAGTTACGGCCCCACCGCCGGCGCGCAAGTGGTGGAGGAAGACGGCATCAAGGCTTTGCAGATCCCCGGAGGCCAACCGTATGTAGCCCTGTCGATACCCATGACCGGACCGTTGCGACAGGCGTGCTTCTACCGTTTCTCGCTCACGGTGCGCAGCCGGGGACCGCTCCATTTCTGCTTCTGGAACATCCCGCTTCCCCGGCAACAAGTGACGGACCTCATCGGCGACTGGCAGACTGTCACGTGGGATTTCTTCGTCGACGGCCCGACGCGCGACGGCGTGCCGCCCACCGTCCAATTCAGCCACGACCTGGAAATCCGTCCCGCCTCGCTCAAACAGATCCCGCCGCCGTCGAGGATCCTGAATTGAGTTCCGGTGCAAATTGCCGCACACCAGCACATTGCTTACCCATACGGACCTGTCGTCCCGAAAACGCCGGCCGGTGATTGTGATCTCCAACGACGAGTACAATCGCTCCGCCCCCGATGTCGTGGTCGTCGCCATCAGAACGGCATGTCCGCATGGGTTTTCCAACCCGTCAAACGCCTTCCATGTACCCTTTCGCTCGACTCACCGTCGAGGCGTCTTGGCTGACTTCGATCACCCGCCGCAACGCATTGACGAACTCGTTGCGGTTCGCGCGTACGGCGACCGCTTGGTCCAGACGCTGAACGGATTCTGCATGTCGGATATCGTCGACGAGGCGTGTAAGAAAACGGGCAAGCTCGGACTGCAAATGCACGGCGGGGCCGACTGCGGAATGTTTCTTCAAGGACTTTGAAGTCATGCCCGTTACGGAAGACATGATCAGGCTCATCGAGCGGAAGTGAGCAGAGGACTCGCGCGGCCTACAACGGATGCGTTCTCAACTGCCCAACGTCTTGGCATTTCACTCAGCGTTTTTTTAGGCCCACGGATGGCAAAGCGGACCCACGGATTCGCTTCTCGCGTTTCATCCGCGGGTCCGCTTTGCCATCCGTGGGCCTTATCATGCGGACGGTCAGCGCTGCTGTTGATGCCGATCAGCAGGACGATATTTCGGGGCGTGTAATCGTCCAGCTTGCGATGCCACCGTCTACCGCAAGCTGGAAGCTTACGCCACGGAAGAATCGGGCAGATTTTTCTCGAACGGTGCTGAACAAACCTTAATTGCACCCGCTGCCGTGATCGGATACTGTGAGGCAAGACATCCCGTCCGCGTGTCGTTGGGAGGTGATGCCGTGAGACACATTGTGACGTGCGGGCTTAGCGCCCAGATTGTTGTGCTATGCCTGAACGATCCGAGAAAGGAGACCCGCTCATGAGTTCTGTTTTCCTCGTTTTCGCGCTGGTGCTGGCTGCCGAGCCTGCACCGCTGCAAGCCGGTGCGGCGACCAGCAACATCACGCCCGAACTCGGCACGATCGTCGTGGGCGGATTCGCACCGTATCCGGCCGAGCACGTCCATGATGAACTGTACGCGCGCTGTCTCGTGCTGGACGACGGCCAGACCAAGCTCGCGCTGGTGGTCTGCGATCTGCTCGGCTTGCACCGCAGCGTCAGCGTCGAGGCGCGGCGGCTGATCCAGGAAGCGACAGGAATCCCGCCGGAGCACGTCCTCATCTCCGCGACCCACACCCATTCCGCCGGAACGGTGTTGGGCAAAAGCCGCTACGTGAACGAACAGGTGCTGGACGACTACCAGCGCTTCGTGGCCCGGCGCATTGCGGACGGAGTGCGCCGCGCGGTGAACGACCTCCGGCCGGCAGAGATCGCCTTCGCTGCGGTCGATGTGCCGGAGCACGTCCACAATCGCCGCTGGCGGATGCGAAAAGGTTCTGTGCCGCCGAACCCCTTCGGCAAGATCGACCAAGTGAGAACCAATCCGCCCGTGGCCAGCACCGATCTGATCGAGCCGGCTGGGCCGATCGATCCCGCCGTCTCGATCCTCGCCTTGCGCGAACCGGGCGGCCGGCTGATCTCCGTATACTGTGCGTACTCGCTGCACTATGTGGGCGGAACCGGACCCGCACATATCTCCGCCGACTACTACGGGGTCTTCTGCGAAACGTTGAAACGGCTGCAGCCCGACGCAGACAGCGACCCGCCTTTCGTGGCCATGCTGGCCAACGGCACCAGCGGCGACATCAACAATATCGATCGCCGCAACGCGCAACCCAGCCGTCAGCGCTATCAACAGATGCGCGAGGTCGCGGAAGACCTGGCACAGAAAGTGAATGGGGCGCTGGCCAAGCTGTCCTGGCAGGATCGTGCGCCGTTGGGGGCTCGCATGTGCGAGCCGCAGATCGCGTGGCGGACGATCGAACCGGAGCTGTTGACTTGGGCGGCGGATGTCGAAGCCCGTGCGCCACAGGTTCCCGACGGCAACATCCCGGTCGGTGCCAAGTGGGCGACCACGCGAGAATTCGTCCAGCCGCTCAGCTACGCAGGCCGGGTCCAGATGCTCGCACAGACCCCAGAGCCCGCGCGGGTGCCGCTGCAAGCACTGCGGATCGGCGACGTGCTCGTCGGCACCAGCCCCTGCGAGACGTTCGCCGAAATCGGACTGGAGTTCAAGCGGCGCAGCCCGCGGCCGCACTCCTTCCTGGTCTCGTTGGCCCACGGCTACATCGGCTATCTGCCCACCCCGCGGCACTTCGAACTCGGCGGCTACGAGACCTGGCCCGGGACGAATTCTCTCGAACCGCAAGCCTCCGTCAAGATACTCGACACGCTGCTCGAAATGGCCGCGGAAATGGTACCGCGACCCGGCGAGAAGAACGAGAGGCCCCAGCAGGACACGACGGGTGGAGCCAATCAATAACGGGGAGGCCGGACGTCTGAACTCTTACGCTTGAATGGAAGGAGCATGGGTGATGAACCGAGACGATCGCGAGAGACTCCCGCGCAGTGCGCCCCCTGGCGCCGCGGTCCCGGACGTGAGAGCAGGTACGAGGCGGGCATTTCTTCAGGGGATGGGCGGCCTGTGCCTTGCCGGCACGGTCCTCAGTGGCCCGGGTCGCCGGGCAAGGGCCGAAGACGGCCCCCAACTTCGCCGCGGCAATGCGCAGACGCCCGAAGAAGCACAACGGGAGTTGGACGAGTTCAAGGCGTCCTACTCGGACCTCGCCGGGTGGGAGCAGCGCAAGTCGCGAATTCGTCAGGGCATGTTGGACGGAGCGAAGTTGTCGCCACTGCCGGAAAAAACGCCCTTGAAACCACAGTTTTTCAACAAGCGACTTTATGACGGCTACTCCGCGGAAAGCGTTGCCATCCAAAGTTGGCCGGGCTTCTACGTCACCGGCACACTGTATCGTCCCTTGGATACGCAGCCGCCGTACGCGGGCGTCGTCTCCGCCCATGGCCACGGTGGGCGGTTCCTGCCCGGCAGGCAGATCCGCTGCGCCGTCCTGGCGCGCATGGGGGCGCTGGTGTTTCATTACGACATGGTGGGCTACGGCGATTCCCAAGAGACCGGCTGGTCCCACGGCAAGACGCCGGAGGTGCTGCGGCTGATCACGTGGAACAGCATGCGGGCCTTGGACTTCGTCCTCTCGCTGGACGGGGTTGATCCCAAGCGAATCGGAATGACGGGGAACTCCGGCGGCGCGTCGCAGACGTTTTATCTTTCCGCGATCGACGATCGCGTGGCGGTGTCGGTGCCCAGTTGTCAGGTCTCCGCCCATTTCTTCGGCGGCTGTGTTTGCGAAAGCGGCATGCCGATCCACTGGGGACCAAACCACAAGACGAACAACGCCGAGATCGCCGCGCTGACGGCTCCGCGGCCCCAGCTACTGTTGTCCAACGGCGCGGATTGGACCAAATTCACGCCGCAGACGGAATTCCCGTACATCCGCCACGTGTACCGCCTGTACGGGGCCCAAGACAACGTCCAGAACGCGCATTTCCCGCGCGAAGGACACGACTACGGACCATCGAAACGGATGGCCGCTTACCCGTTCTTCATCCGCCATCTCGAACTGGATGGCGAGCGTCCCTGGGGCCGCGAGGGAGTGATCAACGAGTCGTTGGTGACGGTGGAGACCCGCGAGCAGATGCTGGTCTTCGGACCGAACAACCCCTACCCCAAGGACGCCGTAGCACCCAATTCGCCTTTGCCGTGAAAGAACCAGGAAACGACGGCACGTCCTGGGCGGCCGGGCCAACAAAGAGGTGCGTCCCAATAGTGTGCCCCGACGTCGCTCGGGCCCGTTCCGCCACGGCTGACTCGCACGCCGGCAAAGGTGACGTCATCAGGAGTACGGTCTCCGGCGTGCGAGTAAGCCGTGCCACACAACAGGCGACGGGCGTGGCACTGCTTGGAACCGCGCCGACTTACAATGCGCAAGCCGTTTTCCACGGTTCCCAGCAGTGCTGAAGCGCCGAGCAACGTCGCTCGGGCCCGTTCCGCCACGGCTGACTCGCACGCCGGCAAAGGTGACGTCATCAGGAGCACGGTCTCCGGCGTGCGAGTAAGCCGTGCCACACAACAGGCGGCAGGCATGGCACTGCTTGGAACCGCGCCGACTTACAATGCGCAAGCGGTTTTCCACGGTTCCCAGCAGTGCCGAAGCGCCGAGCGACGTCGCTCGGGCCCGTTCCGCCACGGCTGGCTCGCACGCCGGAAAAGGTGACGTCATCAGGAGCACGGTCTCCGGCGTGCGAGTAAGCCGTGCCACACAACAGGCGACGGGCGTGGCACTGCTTGGAACCGCGCCGACTTACAATGCGCACTGCTTGGAACCGTTAGTCACGCTGGGGTTGTACTCGTTGACTTCTCGGCGGACGTCGCTCATCATTCGAGGTCCGAGACCGACGTACGACAAATCACGAGGCTGATTCTGTCCCATGAATCGCATTCAACACGAGCAACAGCGCCGCAATCAACAGACCCGCGGCTGCTGGGAATTGTACGCCGAGCATCGCCGACAAGTGACGGATCTGCTGGTCGGCCATTGCCCGGAAGGTGCGCGGCCACTTGGCGGCGACGTACCGACGTCTCGTCTGTGCGTGTTGGGCGCGGGCAACTGCAACGATTTAGATCTGCCGCAGTTGCTGACACGATTCGGCGAAATCCACCTCGTGGACTTGGACGGCGATGCGTTATCCGCCGGCGTCGGCGCCCAACATCTGGCCGCCGACCTGCGCGTGGGATTGCATCCGGGAATCGACGTCACAGGCCTGAGCGGCCGTCTCTCCAACTGGTCCTGCGACCGGCCTCCCCCGCCTGCCGAGATCGAAGCGATGCTGGCCGTGGCGGCTGGCGAGAGCCCCTTGCCGCTCGAGGGGCCTTTCGACACCGTCGCTTCCGTCTGCCTGCTGTCGCAATTGCTGGAGCCGATCAAACTGGCCCTCGGCGAAACGCATTCCTGCTACCTGCCGCTGATCCAGGCGGTGCGCGCTCGGCACCTGCGGCAGGTGGTCAATCTATGCCGGCCCGGCGGCCATCTGGTGCTGGTCACCGATTTCGTCTCGTCCGACACCTGCCCCGAACTGGCGACGGTCGCCGACGCCCAGCTATCCGCCCTGGCCGAACAATTGGTCCTGTCACAAAATTTCTTTACGGGCTTGAATCCTTTTTTGCTAAGGCAAATGTTCGCCTCGGATCCTTGGTTGACGCGCCGCGTAATGGACGCCCGGCTGTCCCGACCCTGGCGCTGGCATTTTCCTGCTCGTTTCTACGCGGTTTGCGCTGTCACGGCGATCCGCCGCCAGCTCGATTCAGGCGACTAATTCCAGACTTCCCCAAAGACTGGGGTCTTCGTCAAATGGAAACTCGGGCCCCATGCTGAACGTTTGCCAGCCTAACTCGCGATCGATCACCGCATACATGAATCCAAGCCGCGGATGCTCCAGGGGATCAAATCCGGTTAGTGCCGCCGTGGGAATGTGAGCTTGCAGCGAGTATCCTCCAGCGAAAATGGCGGCGCGAACCCGCAGCGCTGAATCGGCAACAGACTTCGGGTTCTCACGCGCTCGATCGATCACCAGCAATCGGCCCAGCGGTTGATCTTCCGCAGCTCCGCCGCCCACCGGCAGAAACCCAAAGCGATGACAGAAACGGCTGGCCCGGTGAATGGTATGCGTGTCGCGCGTATCGATCCAGACATGCAGGCCGTCGCTATCGTCGATTCGCGACGATCGGCACCAAACGCTCTGCCGCTTGCCGGAAACTCGCAGCGTAAACAACAACCCGTCCTCGCTCCATGCGGTTCGCAAGTCGGCAAAATTCGGCCGGCCCTCCAGTTCGCCAAAACTGGGGAGCGCATGCTCCCGGCCCAGTTCCACACTCTTGGCCGGCCACAAAGAATCGCAACGGCGACAGGGAACGGAAAACCGAAACAAGAAAGTCGAGGCCAACAAGGGTTCGCTCATGCTTGGATCTTACTTGACGGTCAAAGGGCCGGCCAGAGACGGAACCGAAAAATGCGACGGCGGATCGGATTTGTAGGCGTTCTGCACAACACAGCCGAAGGTTAGCCGATAAAATGCGATTATGGCAGGGATCGTGGGCGCAGAATGATGACGAATCCGATGTTCCAATTTTTCTGTCACTCCTTTTTCTGGCGGCACTCTTCCGTTTTTCTGTGTTTCTCTTCATCACCAACCGCTCGGCTCGCCTATGAACTCGATTTATCTTGACAACAACGCCACCACGCGCATCGACCCCCGAGTGGCTCAAGCGATGCATGATTGCGAACTCGCGGGCCATGTCAATCCGGCCAGCCAACATCACTTGGGCCGCCGGACGCGCCGCATCCTGGAACAAGCTCGCGAGTCCATCGGTCAGCTGCTCGGCTGTCATCTGTCGGACACTCGCGCTGACCGCGTCGTATTTACCAGCGGTGGTACCGAAGCAAACAATCTGGCCATCTTCGGGCTTGTTGGACGACCTCCGGGCCATGTCATCGTATCCGCGATCGAGCACCCCAGCGTCATGGGAGCGGCGGATCGGCTCGCTCAACTTGGCTTCCACGTCGGCCGCATCGGCGTCTCGCGGGACGGAGTCGTCCAGCCGGACCATTTGCGGGAATTGCTACGCCCCGAGACGCGATTGGTCAGCGTCATGCTAGGCAATAACGAGACGGGCGTACTGCAACCGGTGCCCGAATTGGCGCAAATTTGCGCAGAAGCTGGCGTTCCTCTGCATACGGACGCCGTTCAGGTCGTCGGTAAACTGCCAGTCGATTTCCGCCGCTTGGGCGCCGCTGCCATGTCGTTGACCGCGCACAAATTCCACGGGCCTCGCGGCATCGGGGCGCTCGTTCTACGTCCCGACGTTCAAATCGCCCCCATGCTGTTCGGCGGGTTTCAACAAGAAGGGATTCGTCCAGGCACCGAAGCGATCGCCTTGGTCGTCGGTCTGCACCGCGCATTGGAGTTGTGGGCGGAAGAAGCCGACGCTCGTCAACAGCGGCTGACCGCTTTGCGGGATCAGCTCGAAAACGCTCTCCGCGACGAACTCCCCGATTTAGTGGTCAACGGCGCTGCTGCACCACGCCTTCCCCACACGGTGAACCTGTGTTTCCCCGGAATCGAACGTCAAACGTTGTTGATGGCACTCGATTTCGCGGGCGTTGCCTGTTCCAGTGGAGCCGCGTGTGCCAGCGGATCCAGCGAGGTGTCGCCGGTCTTGACAGCGATGGGATTGGACGCGGAAATCACGTCAGGGTCGATTCGAATCAGTGTCGGCGCAGACGCGACGGCTGCTGAAATCGCCGAGGCATCACGTCGCATCTCTAGTACAGTTAAGGACTTAAGAAAAACTGCTCGCAATCCAAACCCGTCGATCCCTGTTTAGCGCGGAGCCTGCGACGACGGCGACATGCGGAGACACTGTCGCCGCTGGTACCGCGTTTGCACGATCCCTGACTCAGCTGGTCTGCCGAATAATGTAGAATTCCACCCGGACAAAACCCGCTTACGCCCCATCTCACCTCGTCATAAACACAAAAACGGTTATAATTTGCGCTTGGGTTTGGCTCTGTTGTTGGAACTGAAAAGCGTTGCGGCATCAAAACGATGGTCGGTAGTGTCTTCTCGATCAAGTCTGGGGGCAGCGACACGACTCGCACAGCGTGGAAAAACGCTGCCGATTCGCTGTTGGCAGAGTACATCGGCGGTGCCGAGAATCTGCTCGTTCCGACGGCTGTCGAGGCCATTTTTCAACAGCCGCCGAAATTTAATCCGGTGGTGTTCTTCGGCCCGATAGGCACTGGCAAATCGCTGCTGTTGCAACTGATCGCCACACGTTGGAAGCGTGACAACAAGACGGCTCGCGCTTTGTTGACGACCGGCGCGGACTTGGCTCGCGATCACGCAAACGCGATCGAGAGCGATTCCCTTTCCGATTTGCGCGCAAAGTACCGTCGCGCGAGCCTGTTGGCGATCGACGATCTGCACGAGATCGGCGAGAAAACAGGTGCCCAGAATGAACTCGTTCGCACGTTGGACGTGATGTTGGCCGGCCAGCAACGCGTCGTCGTGACGCTGCCACAGTCACCTGCGGAAACCGTGGTCCTGCTCCCGACCCTTGCCAGTCGCTTGGCCGGCGGTTTGACCGTGCCTCTGCAGCCGCCTGGACCGGACGCCCGCCGTTTGATTCTGCGCTCGTTAGTCGCCACGCGCGGCTTTTCGCTGTCGCAGCGCGTCGTGGATATGGTCGCCTCCAATGTATTGAGCGATGCCCTCAAACCGCCCACCGTGCCCCGACTGCTGCAAACGTTGGTTCGTCTCGAAGGTTTCTCCTCGGATGGCGACGTGACGCTCGACGAACACGAACTGCGGCGGATCTTGCAGCCGCCGAGTGATAACGACGAGCGGCAGCTACAATCGATCACCAAGCAAGTTTCCAAATATTTCCACCTGCGAGCCACCGAACTCAAGGGCAAGACGCGCCAGCAGCGCGTAGTTCGCGCGCGCGGTGTGGCGATGTTTCTCGCCCGGCAGTTGACCGCCAGCAGCTTGCAGAATGTGGGACGCCACTTTGGCAACCGCGATCATACCACGGTCCTGCACGCCTGTCGGAAGACCGAATCGCTACTCGATACGGACCCCTCGATCCGGCAAGCCGTGGCGGAATTGACGACTCAACTCAGCACCGAATAAGCATGGAGGAACCCCCCTCACCGCCCGTGGAAAACCCGTTACTTCTTTGTCGACGCCCGTCGATCCCCGTCGACAAACAATGCTCGCCATGCCGGACCGACCGATTCCATCGACAGCCGACGACAGAGGATCGACGGTGACCCGACATTCGGCCCACATGTTTTCCACGCCTTGCCGACAGCGTATAACTGGCTGCTACGAAACATGTTAAAACTGGCCGCAAGCCAGCTGTCGACAGCGGATACTCGGACTCTATTACTGCTGACAAGAAACAAACTAAAACAACAAGAAGTACCACCCGTAACTGAATGCAGAGGCGCGGAAACATGAAGATCACCTGTACCCGAGAGATGCTTTGGTCGGCTTTTCAGAAAGCAGCCCTAGTGGCGCCGGCTCGCAGTCCAAGAACCATCCTGCAAAATGTGAAACTCGAGGTCCAAGAACAAAACGCCGTGTTCATGGCCACCGACCTGGAGATGGGGATTCGCGTTCAAGTCGAGGGAGAAGGATTAGAAATCCAGGCTCCCGGCAGCGTCGTCTTGCCGGTCAGCCAGTTCGGCTCGATCTTGCGGGAGAGCACCGACGAAAAAGTGCAAATGGAAGCGGATCCAAACAACGTCCAAATTCGTTGCGGCCGGAGCCGATTCAAGCTGCCGGTCCAGAATCCGGACGAATTCCCGGTCGTGACGGGATTCGACGAGGAGAAATATCACAAGGTTTCGGCACGCTTGTTCAAGGAATTGATTCACCGTACGTTGTTCGCCACGGACACAGAAAGCAGCCGATACGCACTGGGTGGTGTGTTGTTGGAGATGGACTCCGACAAAATTACGGCGGTGGCTACGGATGGGCGCCGGCTGGCCAAAATGGAAGGCGCCGCTCAATCCGTCGCGGGCCATACGACGGGCGATACCATGACGATCGTGCCGCATCGCTCGATGCAGTTGATCGAAAGAGCGCTGACCGATGAAGATGCCGAGATCGACGTGGCCGCCCGCTCGAACGATGTGCTGATCAGGACTCCGAAGGTGACCATCTATTCGCGACTGGTCGAAGGCCGATTCCCCAAGTGGCGCGATGTGTTCCCCCAACGCGGGCAAGCGGTGCGGATCGAGGTCCAGGTCGGACCGGTGTATTCGGCACTGCGGCAAGCGGCGATCGTGACGGACGAGGACAGCCGCGGAATCGACTTCCGCTTCGGCGAGGGCAAGTTGATTCTTAATGCCAAGGCGGCCGACAAAGGTGACTCGGAGGTCGAAGTGCCGATCGAGTACAGCGCGGAACCGATCGCCGTGACACTCGACCATCGGTTCGTATCCGATTTCCTGCGCGCCTTGGACCAGGAGCGGAGCTTCACGATCGAGATCGAAAACCAAGAGAGCGCCGCGCTGTTCCTGACCGACGACGGATATGGCTACGTGGTCATGCCGCTGGCCCGCGACCGGGCGTAGTAGCAAACATTGACCTGAATGACTGCCATGGACGACGAACTTCGTGCTATCTGTAAGGACATCGCCGGACGCCAGCGGTATCGCGGCGGTCCCAAGCGGATGGCGGAGGTCGTGAATGAGCTGATGTCGCGCCGCGGGTACGCTCAAGTACAATCGTCCGCGGCCTGTGCGGACGCTTGGCGGGCCGCCGCCGGTTCGGCCTTGGCGGCCCACACGGTGGCGGGCAATGTCCGCCGCGGCGTGCTGGAAGTGTTCGTTCGCAACTCGGCCGTCGTCCAGGAGTTGACCTTTCGTAAAAAGCAATTGATCGCCGAACTGACGCGGCTGGGTCCCGAATTCAAAGTCCGGGACCTGCGCTTCCGCGTCGGCCCGGTCGACTGAAGCACGTCAGGTGCGGAAGAAGCAAAGACCCTCAGACCCACATTACACGGACGGAAAACTCATGACGGACGAAAAACCCGCCGAAACTCAACCCGCACCCGAGACGCCTTCCGCCCCGGAATTCGTGCTCCAACGGGGTGACGAAGATTACGGTTCCGAGGATCTGCAGCACTTGTCCGACTGGGAACACGTGCGCAAACGGCCCGCGATGTATATCGGCGACATCACCGGCCGCGGGTTGCACCACCTGGTCTACGAGGTCGTGGATAACTCGATCGACGAAGCCATGGCCGGCTATGCCAAGAACATCAGCGTCACGGTGAATACTGACGGTTCGGTGACCGTCGAAGATGACGGCCGAGGCATCCCCGTCGAGCCTCACGAGCAGCTGACCAAAGAAGTGGGCCGCGAGATGTCGACGCTCGAAGGCGTGATGTGCGTCTTGAAATTCGGCGGCAAATTCGAAAAAGGTGCTTACCAAACCTCCGGTGGCTTGCACGGCGTGGGCGTGACCGTCGTTAACTTCCTGTCGCAGTGGTGCGAAGTCGAAGTGCATCGCGACGGACACGTCTATCAGCAAGAGTACGAACGGGGCATCCCGACCGGCCCGGTGAAGCGGATCGGCAGCACCAAGAAACGCGGCACCAGGACGACGTTCAAACCCGACACCGCCGTCTTTCAGACCACCAAGTACGTCTTCGACACGTTGTACAAACGCCTCCAGGAACTGGCCTTTTTGAATTCCGGCGTGCGGATCCGCTATCGCGACGAACGGGTGAACGAAGGCGAAGAGTTCTTCTTCCAACGCGGAATCGTCGAGTACGTCGAGCACTTGAATCGCACCAGCGACCCCCTGCACCGCGACGTGATGTTCTTTCGCGGCGAGGTCGAAGGCATGGGCTACGAAATCGCCATGCAATACACGACCGAGTACACGGAAAATGTGCATTCGTACGTGAACAATATCAGCACCATCGAAGGCGGCACACACGTCTCCGGGTTCCGCGCGGCGCTGACGCGTACGCTGAACAACTATGGCAAGAAGGAAAACCTGTTCAAAGATCTCACGCCGTCGGGGGACGATTTCCGCGAAGGCTTGACTGCGATCATCTCGGTCCGCGTCCCGCATCCGCAGTTCGAAGGCCAGACGAAGACCAAGCTGGGCAACGGCGAGGTCGAGGGCATTGTCAATTCGGCGGTGGGCGACGCCTTGGCCAAGTATTTGGAGGAAAACCCGAAGACCGCCAAGACGCTGGTTCGCAAGGGCGTCTTGGCGGCCGAAGCGCGCGAGGCGGCCCGCAAGGCCAAGGACATGCTCCGCAAACGCAAGAGCGTCCTGGGCGGCGGCGGCTTGCCCGGTAAATTGCGGGATTGCATCAGCAAAGAGATGGAACGTTGCGAATTGTATCTGGTCGAGGGCGATTCGGCCGGCGGCAGCGCCGAAGGCGGCCGGCTTCGCGACTTCCAAGCCATCCTGCCGCTCCGCGGCAAGATCATCAACGCCTACAAATCCCGCGAAGACAAAGTGCTGGCCAACGAAGAAGTTCAAAGCATGATCCAGGCGATCGGGATCGGGATCGGCGAAGAGCAGGACGTGGCCAGGCGGCGTTACAACAAAATCATCATCATGACCGATGCCGACGTCGACGGATCGCATATCCGCACCCTGCTGTTGTGCTTTTTCTATCGGCAGATGTACCAATTGGTCTTGCAGGGCCACGTCTATGTCGCCCAACCGCCGTTGTTCCGCGTCCGATCCAAAACGGAAACGTACTACGTGCATGCCGAAGAAGACATGAAAGCCCAACTGCTGGAAAAAGGTCTGACCAACGCCAGTCTTGACACGGGCGACGAGGCGCGGATCGAAGGCGAGCGGATGCGCGGCTTGTGCTACACCTTGGCGGCGATGGAAGAAGCGTTGACGGCGTTGGAGCGGCGCGGCATCGGTTTGAAGATGCACGTCGAACGGATGGACGTCCAGACCGGCCGCCTGCCGGTGTTCCACGTATTCTACGGCCGCAACGAGCACTGGTTTACGACTCGCGAGCAACTGGATCAATTCCTGCAGCAGCAGGAGCAAGTCACGGGCCAAGAGGCAGCCGTCGCCGAACCGCCGATCAACGGCAGCGAAGCCAACGGCGGCGAGCATTACGCGACCCAATTGCATATTACGGAGTTGCACGAGGTCCGCACCGTCAACGCGGGCTTGAAAGACCTGGCCGCGATGAACTTCGATGTTCAATCCTTGATTCCGCAAGAGCGGACGGGGATCGAGACGCCCCGTTACATCCTCCGCCGCGGGGAGAGCGAAACTCCGCTGGCCGATTTGCGCAGCCTGCTGCCCGCGATCCGCGCCGCCGGAGAAAAGGGCCTGCAAGTCACACGCTTCAAAGGCTTAGGCGAAATGAACGCGGAGGAACTCCGCGAAACCACCCTGGACCCCGCCAACCGCACGCTGATTCAAGTCAGCATGCGCGACGCTGGCGCCGCCGACGACATGTTCCGCGTCCTGATGGGCGACAAAGTCGAACCCCGCCGCGAGTTCATCGAAAAGCACGCCCTGGAGGTCAGAAACCTGGACGTCTAGCTCTGGGCGTCATTCCGCGCCGCAAGTCATTCGCCGATCCGGTACTTCCAGTAGTCCGGATGACGGCTGTGATGCTTGACCACGAGAACCCGCACGCACTCTTCCTCGTGCCGGTAATAGATAGCGTAGGGGAACCGCTGCATCAGGCGGCGACGGATATCGCCCCGGACGACCGCCTAACGCTCTGGGGTGGCTTGAATCCTGGATATCGCCGCATCGAACTCGCGTAGGAACCGCTCTCCCAGGCCCGCCACTCGCTGTCGGTAGAAACGCACGGCGTCCAGAAGTTCTTCTTCGGCATCCGGGTGATACACGATCTTCATCCGAGCACTTGGCGAGCTGCCTCCATCACTTGCTAGTGGGAACGGCCACCCGCTTGGCCCGAAGACAATTCCGCGTCCCGGCGCAGAGCCTGTTGTAGGGCATCTCGATCTTCACGATCTGAACTCGCCAGACCCTCGTCGATGCTGGCCCACAGCGCTTCCGCCAAAGTCACGCGGTCGGCCAGTGGCAACGTCATCGCCGCCTGCAGCACTTCATCGCTGGACATGCTTTTAGAACCCTCCGATCGCATTATACCGACTTCCTTGCAGTTCCACCAACCGTGATCCGCGAGCTTCCTTCGACGAGCCTTTCAGCCACGCGTCTCCCTGTCTGTGCGTCTCGCCGTTTTCTTGCCGGCCTGGCTCGTGAGCCGTTCGGTCAGGTGGGCGACCAAGTCGGTTCGCGCGATGACAAACGCCTGCTCCGCCAACTGCATGTCTTCCTCGAACCACGCGGCCACGCGTTGGGACTCTTTTTTCCGCGCACCGAACCAGCAGAACGCGACGCGGACGGCAGCCATGGTGGCGCGGAGCCGCTGGGCCGGGGAGTTGAGGGACGGACAGTCGGTTGTTCACGGACAGCGATCATGAGCGATCCCACGTAGGTCGGGATCTCCGAGGCCGACGCCGATTCTTGTACGCCGAAGGCGTTCCAGACCGTAGCCCAGGGTCGCGCAGCGCTCTCTGGGTTGCCGGTCCCGGGACGAACCCTGAAGGGGTTGTACAAGCACGCCGCGCCAAACTGTTTGGCAGAAACATGGATGGCAGAAAGATGTTCTTCCAGAACCGAAGGACTCGGCCCATTTTTCTGCCATCAATCTTCCTGCCCGCTCCGCTCTTCGTGTCTCCCCTCCTCCGCGTTTCCACGTCTTCTTCCGGACGGCCAGCGGCACATCGACGATGCCGGGCTCGCCGGGAAACGAACCTTCGACGTCCCAATCGACGACGAGGACCTGGACGCCGGGCACGGAGCAGAACGCGTCTTGCACCAAGCCGCCCTGCAGGTTGATAATGATTCGGGTTTTGGTCATGGAAGGTCTCCAAGAAACGGAACAACGTCGGCACGCGATCCTGGGCGACCCCGTGCCGGTGTGGAAAGAAGAGAAACTAACGCTCGGGAACCCACCGTGCGTTTGTTGTCTCCATCCGCGCCACTTCCGTTGCTTGCGCGTCGTCGAAGGGCAGCGCCAAGCAAGATGTTCCCCGACTCGGAAAGGGACCCACGCGGTTCGCACCCGCCGTTGCGACGGAGCGTTTGACAGCTCGGCTGCGCAGCTCTCGCTGAAGCCAAACTTGGAAGCCTGATCCCGAAACTTGGCACGCAGGGTCACCCGCTGAGTCGCCCGGGCGTGCTGCACGAATCGCAGGTACTGCGGGTTCTGTCGGTAGGTCCAACGACCGCAAATGGTCCGATGTACGGCCAGCGCGCGTTTAGCGACCAGAGCAGACTCCGGACACCAGGCCGCGGCCAACTTGTCGGCCGATACCAAGTCAAGTGGCCGGCCGAGCGGGCCTCGTCAGCCAAGGCGTCGATAAGGTGGCAAAGTTCCGTCACGGAGACCGCGTCTCGTTTCGCCAGATGCGTACGGGCATGTAGAGAACGACGGGCCCTGCACGGAACATAACGGACTTCGACGTACTCTTCCTTCTGTGAGTCCCACCGCGAGCGGCGGCGACGGTGCTCCGTCTCCAGCGGCACCGTCCGCCTTTGTACGAATTAGCCGTCCTCAGCCGGAAACAGTGTGCGGCAGTGTGGCAGCTCCGCACCCGTCAACCAGACCGGCCGAGCACTTGCACGGCAGCTTGGACCTGCTCCGTGAGCCCTGCTTCGGCCGAGATCAGAGGCACCGGCGTGACCAGAAGACCGTATTGACCACGTCGTCCAGGTCCTTCCGTCGCTGCCACCTGAGTTTTTGGATGATCACATCTTCCGCCGTCGGTATCCAAGCTTCCCGGTTGAGTTCACCAAGCTGGACGTGCCGTTTACGGCGGAAACGTTCCGCGTGAGGGCTGTCGTCGCTGAGACGAAACAGGTCGATCTCGAAATCCGTCGGCAGAAACGTGATGACGTATCGGAGCGAGCCGGTCAGAACTTCGAACTTCATTTGCGGATCCAGGCGAAAATCCGCACCCAGTCGGTCGACCAGTCTCCGCAGATCTCCGGATTGAAGCGAAACGACGAAATCCGCGTCCTTCGTCGATCTGGCGATCCCATAGGCATTGCTGGAAAACGCGCCGACCAGCAGGTAGGGAATCTCGGCGTGCTCCAACGCGTCGATGACCGCGGCAGTCGCTTCGAGGCTATTCATCGACGACACCTGCATCGCGATACAGGCTGGCGTCGTCAATTTTCCTGGCGATTGCCAGCCGTCGCCGGAGTTCCTGATCGACCTGCTCTGGAGTAAACTCCGGATTCTCCGAGCGGATTCCGCCGCGCATGATCTCACAGCTTTGATCGAAGAGCCTGGGCCCGTCCAGGATCTTCTCATCCATCGGTGTTCGCCGCGCCCGTGCGACCTTCGTCAGGAAAACGGAATCCTGCAAGTCTTTAGTGCGGGCATCCATCGGGCAACTCTCCATCAGCGAGGTCTTTTCAGCCGGAAGGCAAGCAGAAATCGGAATGTCGAAACGAAGATGCCCAGCCGACGTGGATTCCAAATTACACCATTTTCAAGCCTTCGGCTACAAGGGCCAAGCCATCCCGGCGCGGGACTTGAGCACGGCACGGGAACGGATGTGCGACTGGCCGGAGCGAGCGGGACGATGAACAAGACCAATTTCGACCGTTATCTCGAAGAACAACTTCAGGACCCAGCGTTTGCCGCCTGTTTCGAACAGGCCGGTGAAGCCTTGGGATGTCGCCCTGCAAATCGTCGCCCCTTCGCGGGCAGGCCGGCCTGTCCCAGAAAGTGTCCGCATCGTGTTCGAGCCGGTCCAAGCCCGCAACGCCAGAAGCCGAGCGAAATCCGCGACATCGAAACCGTCGAACGGACCACAGGCAAACGGCGATAATTTCCACATGACATCACCCGACGGGGTTCACGTGGTTCCGGAGGCGACCATGAGGACCCGAGAGTGCTCCGGCAGTTTTGCCGCCGGATCCAAGGGACTCACCATACCGTTCTCCACGCCACCCGCGATGGCGCGATGGCTTGCGATGGCTTGCGGGCTTGCCTCCGTTTCGCGGATGGAGTATTCTCAGGTTTGGAAACGCTGTCTGCTTCACTCGGGCCCGCGCTGTGGTGCGAACATGGCGTACGATGTTGCCTCACCGGCGATAGACGCCACACCAAGTCAGTATGTCGTCCATGCTGTCTGACTTCTTTGAACGGGCCGGTGCCGCCACGTTTCTTGATAGCCCCAGACACACCCTGCGGCAGCAGCAGCCACCACGGGATGATGTTCCGGTTCCAGGCGTTGACGATCACGTCAACTTCCTGGTCCAGCAGATTGCCCTCGACGACGGTGACTTTCATGGCGTGGCTGCCTGCGAGGAACTCTGCGTCCGGGTTTCGACATCACTTTTTCTTGACCCAGATCGGACTTGACCATGCGTGCGAACGATTCCCGTGCTCGTCCTTGTCGGCCTGAATGACCCGCACGTAGTAGTAGCTGTTTCCGCCGAAGGCTTCGTCAACGTGCTCGAACCGAGCGTCGTTGGTGCCGGGGATGACGGTGTGGATAATCGATCCGTCCCGGACAATGGTGACTTCCTCGATCTTGTCCGTCCCCAGGACATCCACGGCGAGTCCGGGTTTGCCCTGGATCTCGATTTCCTCCCCCATGACGTGACCATCGATCTTGAAATCCAGGACGATCTTGGCGTTGAACACGGCGTAATTCCGTCGGTGCCGCAGGGCCTCGAAGATGGCCGGGCGAGTCAACTCCCCTGCCAGTACCGCCGTTTTGGCGGCGGGCTTGCCTTCATGGGTGTCGGTGCTGCCCACGAAGCCCGTCCTGCCACCTTTGTTGAGGAACTCCCGCAAGGTCTTCTCGGTGTTCCCCGTGTAGGTTTTTCCCTTGTACTGCATCGTGTCCGGCCACATTTCCGTGTTCACAATCACCGAGGCGTATGCGGGGTCGTAGTGGAATTGGTCACGTCCCTCCGGCCCTGGATCGAGATGGTTGTTCTGGATCAGACCGCCGACCTTCTGCACCGCCTCGGCCAGCAGGTTGGGGCTGTTGTAGGCAGGGTCTTTGGCACTGAACAGGTATTCGACCCTGGCTGGGAAGTACACGTTCTTGTGGTTGTAGAACTTGGCGGAGCCGGTGAAGATCGGCTCTTCCGGCGTCCAATACTTCGGCTGCGATGTCCATTCGTATCCGGCGATGGCGACGAACTTGCCATCTGCCGTGTACTGGTCCACTTTGTCCTGCGTGAGCGTCCAGGTTTCCTTGGGCATGTGCCAGGGTGCAGCGTTGCCGAAGTCATGGTCGCTGACGACGACGAAATCGAGTCTGGCAGCGTCACGAGCGTGGGTGAAGTAGTCGTCCAGGCTGCCCTTGCCATCGGAGTTGGCCGTGTGGCCGTGCATGTCGCCCCAGTAGATGTGGTACTGGGCCTGAGTCGGGGTCGTGACCAGGACGGCCACCGAAAGCACCAAGAAAGCAATTTTTCGATTTAGCATCGGGCTAACCTCGGTGAATGGTTATGGCCAGGCTTGGCCGCCAGTCCGGCCCTTCAGAAACTCAGCCAGCCGCTCGGCATCGTCCGTGCCGACCTTGATGACGCATCGTCGTCGCCGAATGACCACGCACTTTCCGGCCGAAAGGCTCCAAAGCCAGCCGCCCCACGGACTCCAGTGAATTCCCCAGCCACCCCAGGGGAACCACTGGATGCCCCAGCGATCCAGGAGCGTCGTGTGCCCAATCTCGACGCCAATAATGTCATCGTACCGAATCCGTTTTCTGAACAGCGGCAATGGACCGAAACTGATCGCCAGCCGGTCCTCCTCGTCACTGACGGTCAAGTGCTGCATCGAATACCCCAGCATCGCCATCAGCAGGCCCGACACGAGCAAGATGGCGGGCAGGACCGGTTCGTCCCTCGTGACCCAGGCGACGGTGAAGAACAGGGCGGCAAAGCCAAACAACAGCAGAAACCACGGAGCCTTTTGCGTGTGGTGATAGCTTGGTTCGGACATCAGGTTGCCTCTGGTTCTGGCCCCCGCAGAACTACGGCTGCGGAGTCGCTTCCTTGTTCATGTTGCCCGACCAAATCGCCTTGATGGTTTCTTCCTGGCCGAAACCTTGCGGCACCGCATCGCTTCGGCTGTTGGCGTAGTACCAGTGCTGGTTGCCCACCGGTGCGTGGAGAACTCGGCTGCCGGGCATCTGGAAGAAGCCGTTTCGGTCGTGCTCCCGCACCCAATTCCAGGCGTACTGGAGCCACTGATTTCGATACGCTTCGTCCTGGTGGGCGAACCACGATATCTCATCGTAGCCCCAGACCCAGCAGCCACCGACGTTCGGTTGCCCCGGCCGGTCGCTGACATCCCAGTTGTCAAGTTCGACCAGATATGGCAGGTGCTCACATCGCCAACCACTTGGTGCAATACCGCCCTTGCTTCGTCCGTAAATGCTGTCCATGGCCCCCACCTTTAGCACACCTTCCTGCGGCCGTTCCGGCACTTCCACGATCCTGAGCGGAAAGGAATGGAAGTCGAGCAGCAGGCGGTCTCCGTACAACAGGCCACCGCTAGGGACATGTGCGTCGCACAAGACCAAGTGACGCCGGGCATGGCGAGCGGCGTACTCACGGACCTTGCTGAGCAACTCGCTCCAATGCCGATGGTCGGGATCATTGCCGTCCATGATTTCGGCCTGGCCGAAGTGAATCGCTTCGCAGCCTACGTCGATGTAGGATGCGGCCAGAAAGTAGAACCACAGCTTAGTCTCCTGCTGGCTGATGTCCGGGATGGAAGAACCCTGTCGCCAGTGGTTGTGTCCACGACCACCTGGGTAAAGCATGGCCTCGTAACGAAAGTTCCGCTTCTCCGGCCACTGGCCGAACGCTTCGAATGCCCAGGCAGGAATCGGGAGCTTGTCAACGTCTTTGGACACGATCTCGAAGACGCAGGCTTGCAGGATCATCTGCGGATCGACGGCATGGATCTTGGGTGCGTTCTGCCGAGCCGCTGCGAGCCTCGAAGGCAATTGGCTTTCACCGCCCCACAGGTAGATGGTTCTCCCAGCGAACTTCGCTCCGATGTTCTTCAGCATTCGGATGTTGTCGTCCACGTTCCCGTGTCCGGTCAGCAGATCGAGCGTCGTGATCGAACGGGACAGGTAATTCTCCAGAACATCCCGACCGATCTTGCCGTCAAATTGGTAGTCCGCTGCATGGACTGCGGACGGCGGCGGAAGCAACAGAATCGTGGTTAAAGCGAGCAGGCGTCGGAGGTTCATTCGGGCAATCTCCTGCGGTCAGGATCGTCGTGTGAGGTCTGTGAAAGGCGTCATGGCTGCCGCAACATCAATTTCTCGATGACCGCAGCGATCTTCTTCGGGGCCATTTTCCGAACGAGGTAGGTGTGGTCCTTGTCGGGTGTCGTCCGCCATGCGTCGGAGCCGTCGTCGTTGACGTGGAGGTAGCCCTCCGTCACCACGTCCCAGTAGTCAGCCAGCCCACCGTCCAAGCCCCGCACAGCGTACAAGACCGCTGTCTGATCCCAGCTTTGGCGGTCGTTCAGGCCGTTGTATAGCTCGTAGGCCCGCCGCACTGGCGTTCCTTCCGGTGCCTTCCGCAGCCCGGCCCCGGTCATGATCTCTTGGCCGATTTCCCAACCGCTGAACACAATCGGTGTCGGCCAGTGTTCGATGGCATAGGCGGCGGCTGGCCCATCGTTGATCAGATTCGCCTCCCGCCCCTCTGGGATCTTGCCGCCCATGCAGACCCATACCCGGACCTTGCGTTTGACCAGTTCGGTGCCACCAAGGTTGCGGTGGTCGTCCGGCCCGGTTTTCAGGAGGTTACGGAAGTTCGTCAATTGCCCCACGCTGACCATGACCACGCTGGCATCGGGCTGCCCGGCAAGTACCTGCCGGTAAACCAAGGCGGCGTCGGGAGCATCCTCAGCCGACTTCAGGGCGTGGGGGAATTCCTCGGCGATCCCTTGAGCATACTTTGATGCCCGGTCATGTGCCGGGCCTTTGACGACGCCCAAAGGGATGTCCGGGCGGCGGAAGTACGTGTTTAGAGCGTCCATGCAGAGCGGAGACCAGGGGTTTTTGACACAGACCCCCATCGCCAGGATCTTCACCTCGCCCTGATCGGCCAGGGCGTGGAGGACCGCAGCCGTGCCGACATCATCCACGTCGCCCATCATGTCGGTGTCGAAGATGAGGTAGACGGGGTGAGGCTCGGAAGCGTGGGCGGTGGCCGTCGTGAACGCCACGCCCTTCACCGCCCCCCAGGCGATCTCCTGGAGCCGCTTGGCTTGGTCATCGGGGATGTCGGCTAGCACCTTCTCGCCGTGTTTGATCTTGCCCGGCAGACCGACCGGACTTGCATCGAGCAACGTGGCGTAGAACACGCAGGCGGCCAAGTACGTGCCGGTGGGATTCGGGTGGCTTTTGTCCTGGCTGTGCAAGACAAACGGAGGGTCTGCTGCCAGTGCAGCTTTCCAGGCGATGCCGACCGGTGCGACACCGGCCCCCAGTTCCTTTGAAATGTCCAGGCACGCCCCGTTCAGTCCGCCGACCAAGCCTGCATTTTGTTGCTGGCACCAAGTTTCCAAGTCGGTGGTCTTGGATACGCCGCTGATCCCGTACATCGCCTTGGCGTATTCGGGCGATTGGGTTGGGTCGGCCCCTTCCTGCATGTCGGGAATGTGCTGGCGAGCCCAGGTCAAATAGAAGACCGTCTTGGCCCCCTGCTTCTTGATCTCGGCATCCAGGAGCCGGGCGTACTCGTGCATGGACTGCCGGTCGATGACGGGACGAAGGCTTTGCTCCTGTAGCACCACCACGTCCCATTTTTCCTCACGGATCTTGTCGATGGCTTTCTGGTCCTTGACATGCTTCTCCAACGTGCAGCCGCCCACAAGGTGTCGATCCACGTCGATCTTTCGCCCACCAGCGGCTTCGGCCAGTCCGGCGACCATGGATGGCAGATCGTTGACCGACGTGTAGCTGTTGCCGACGAACAGCACCTTGAGCGGTACCGGGGGCGTCTCCTGGCCGAAAGCCGGGGCCTGGACAATCAGGAGGACGACTGAGGCGATCAAAAGCCCCAGGATTCGGCGTCGAGTCATCTGGATCACGGTGGTTTCCTTGTACTGTGTCGTTTTGCTGGCAGCGAGTTTACAATGTCGGCGTGTCGCTGGAAATGTAGGACAGAGGCCGTCAACTGAATCGTCCGCCTCCAACTGGAACCTACCCCGTGATCAACCGAACGCTTTGATGGAGTGCCCCCAATGAAGAAACTGACGTTGAAGATCGCAATCCTGTTGGCCGGTGCGGCTGTCCTTGTCCCAACGATGGCCTCGGCCGCAGAACCGACGACCGGCCAGAAGCCCTGTGAACTGGACCGCACCATCAAGGTCCAAATGAAGTACCTGCTGGCTCTGCCCAAGGACTACGACCAAAAAGATTCGTGGCCCCTGCTGCTGTTCCTGCACGGTGCCGGGGAGCGGGGAAACAACCTCGAACTCGTGAAAAAGCACGGGCCGCCGAAGCTGATCGAGGCAGGACAACAGTTCCCCTTCATCGTCGTGTCGCCCCAGTGTCCTGAAGGTCGTTGGTGGGAGCCGGTTGAACTGGCGGCACTTGTGGACGAGATCGTCGAGAACTGCAAGGTCGATCAGGACCGCATCTACGTGACCGGCTTGAGCATGGGTGGCTTCGGCACTTGGTCTCTGGCGGCCTACCAGCCCAAGCGATTCGCCGCCATCGCGCCGATCTGCGGCGGTGGCGAGCCGATCATTGCCAAATTGTTCACGCCGATTCCGGCTTGGGTGTTCCACGGGGCCAAGGACTTCGTGGTGCCCCTTGAACGGTCAGAAAAGATGGTCGAAGCCATGAAGCAAGCTGGTGGCATTGTCAAGTTCACCGTTTACCCGGAGGCGGGCCACGACTCGTGGACCGAGAGCTACGCCAACCCGGAATTGTACGACTGGTTATTGCAGCAGAAACGGGCGAAGTAGGCGGGCGACCGGCACGAAAACCGGCCACACGGAGGCGTTGACCATGGTCCGATCGCTGGGGTTTGTCGGGATGACTCTTGGCGGTTACCTCGGCTGGTGGGCCGGTGATTGCATTGGCCTGGGGCTAATGGGCACTTTCCTGGTGAGCAGTTTGGGCAGCCTCGCCGGGATGTGCCTGGCATGGTGGATCATGAGCGATTACTTCTGATGAGAGGATGCCATGCCCAGACTAAGTGCCGGATTGCTGATGTACCGGATCAAGGACGGTGCCATCCAGGTCTTGTTGGCCCATCCCGGAGGTCCATACTTCGCCAAGAAAGACGACGAATCGTGGTCGATTCCCAAGGGCGAACCTGGGCCGGATGAAGACTTGCTCCTCACCGCCCAACGGGAATTCGAGGAAGAAACCGGGCTGAAGCCCACTGGGCCGTTCATCCCCTTGCAGCCGGTGAAACAGAAGGGCGGCAAGGTCGTTTACGCCTGGGCCTTCGAGGGCGATTGCGACCCGGCCAACATCCACAGCAACACGTTCACGATGGAATGGCCGCCGAAGTCGGGTCAGCAGCAGCAGTTCCCGGAGATTGACCGGGCCGAGTTCTTCGACCTGGAAACGGCTCGTAGGAAAGTCAAGGCAGCACAGGTGGGGCTGATCGACGAATTGGAGATGATTTTGAACAGGAAATGACCCCGGAGCGACCTTTCATGCACCTGAGCCAAGCTGCCTTTCCGGGTACTCAGTCAGTTTGACGATGATGTCCCAGTCGCAGGCGGTGATGTACTGGGAATGGGCCAGATTCCTCCGCAGGGCTGCTATCCTCCAAGCAATAACAAGCCCCACTCGCCGATCTTCGACGAGTGGGGCAGACACGGCTCGAATTCCAATTATGCTCACCCGACCCACGCAAACATCGTCCCCTGCCAGATCGCCACAACATCCCAGGTATCGAAGACCAAGGCGTCGTCCCGCCCGAAGCCGACCTCGCTGACCCGGATTTCGTCATCCAACTGCCAACCCCGTTCTTCGGCTTCCAGGAGATGGTCTAACGGCGACTCGGCCTCGATCCCTGACTGTTTGTCACACGACCACTGAAACGTTTTGACGGCTGCTTCAGTGGCGTTTTCTGCGTCGAAGACAACCCGCACATGACCTGATTCAACGTAGTATTTCGCCATGTTTGACACCTTTGGTTTTCGGTTTTCCTTGGCCAGTATCTACATCGCCGGATCGGTGACACGGTTGGTCACCGGAGGCAGAATGCGGAAAAAAAACGGTTGGTTCGAGCGTGCTGCGTTGTTTTTCGACGGTCGCTGGTGCCGGGTGATTGTGGCTGAGGTAAGATGTGCTGATTGACCAACTTGTTTAGGAGTTGCCGGAAGAGACCAGTTTCAGCACAACAGGCCAAGACCAAACATGCCTTCGTCTGAGCATGGAACAAAGTCAAGGATGCCTAATGCAGATCCAGTACGCACTTGATGAGCAACCGCCACTTTGGAAGTCGATTCTCTTCGGCTTGCAATGGGCGGCCATTTTGGTGCCAAGCGTCATTACACTGGGCCGTGCCATTGACGCTACCCATGCTGCCGAGTCGCCAAGTTCGACTGGCTATCTTCAGAGGTTGCTTCTCGTCACGGCAATAACATTGGTTGGGCAGGTGTTGTGGGGGCATCGCCTCCCGGTGATCGCTGGCCCGGCCACGGTACTGCTGATCGGCGTTCTCGCCAGCGGCAGTACCTCCAGCAACGCCGTCTACACATCCATCATCATCGGTGGCGTGTTCCTGACACTCTTGGCTGTGAGCGGGGTTTTGAGCCACCTTCGCAAGCTGTTCACAGACAACGTGGTGGCCGTTGTTCTGCTACTGATCGCCTTTACGTTGGCCCCGACCGTATCGAGGCTTCTACTTGTAGCCGAGAGCGGTGCGGGACCGTTGGCGAACTTGTTGTTTGCCCTGGCTTTGATCTTTGCGATGTTCGTGGCTCACCGCATCTTAACCGGCATCTGGAGTGCGACGGTCATCGTATGGGCGATGCTTGTCGGTTCCCTCGCCTACGCCTTCATCTTCCATGAACATCGGTCGCACGTTGCTATCCCTGAACATGGAGTCTTTTCCGGCTTCGTGAACGGATTGACTCTTGCCCCCGAACTGCAAATCGGAGTGCTGATCTCGTTTCTGGTGTGTTACTTAGCCCTTTCCATCAATGACTTAGGGTCGATTCAGTCAATGAACCGACTGCTAGAGGTCAAGGACATGGACCGGCGAGTTTCACGGGGTATTGCTGTTACAGGCTTGACCAATGTTTTGTCCGGTTTTCTGGGCGTCGTTGGGCCGGTCAATTACTCCCTAAGTCCCGGCGTCGTGATGTCCACTGGCTGTGCCTCACGATTCACGCTCCTTCCAGCGGCGGCGATTGTTGGAATCCTTGCCTTTATTCCGACTGCACTTGGTTTCGTGAGTAATATCCCCTCGGTCGTAATCGGTTGTGTTTTGCTCTACATCCTCACGTCCCAAGTCTCCGCTGGACTGTCAGTTGCTTTTGCACGACAGGATGGCCGTCAATTCCAATTTGATGACGGTCTGATTGTTGCCCTGCCCGTCTTACTTGGCACGATCATCGCCTTCCTGCCTCCTGATATTTTGGAGGCATTTCCCAGTGTTTTGAAACCGATCCTTGGCAATGGATTCGTGGTCGGTGTCGTGGCCGTCTTGGTTCTTGAACACGTCCTTCTTCGCAACAGAAGTTGAACAGTCTGGACGCCAAGGCTCGGCCTCTTGGCATCGCAGAACATAGGCAAAAGGTCGAAATAGCCCACACGCTACACCAGAACTATTTGTGGTAGAATGCGATTCTCACCCGCAGTTATTCCTGGAGATCCTGCCATGTACGCCTTCGACAGACATCTTGCCTTGTTGGTCGCACTGCTTTTGGTCCATGTGACAGCCATTTCCATCCATGTGCAGGCGGAAGACACTGCCGACAAACGCCCGACCAAGATCTGGAACCGGACTGGTCCCCTGGGCGAAACGCCGAAGCACGTCACCGACGCTTGCCCGCTGTCCGATCAGGAGAACAAGGGCGGCTGGGCCAAGTTTGAGCCGATGACCGACGAGTTCGAGGGCCACGAACTCGATCCCAACAAGTGGAATCGTGGCATGTACTGGTGGAAAGGACGCCAGCCCGCCTTGTTCAGCGACAAGAACGTCACGGTCTCGGACGGCAAGTTGCACCTGACCATGCGGAAAGAGAAGCTGCCTGCTGAAGCCGAACAGCAGGGATACAAAGACTACACCAGTGCCGCCCTGCACACCAAGATCCGGTCGGGCTACGGCTACTATGAGGTCAAAGCCAAGCCGATGAACTCCGGTGGCTCCAGTTCATTTTGGTTCCAGGTGGAGGATGTCCCTGGCTGGCTCACCGAAATCGACGTGTTCGAGATTGGTGGCAAGGCTAAGGGATTCGAGCAGAAGTACAACATGAACCTGCACGTCTTCAAGACGCCGCAGGACAAGAAGCACTGGAGCGTCGGCGGCGTGTGGGAAGCACCCTGGCGATTCGCCGATGACTACCACGTCTTTGGCCTGGACTGGGGCAAGGACGAGATCAGGTACTACGTTGATGGCGTCTTGGTCCGCTCCGTCGAGAACACGCACTGGCACCAACCGCTGTTCCTGATTTTCGATTCAGAGACCATGCCGCAATGGTTTGGGATGCCGGACGACAACGACCTGCCATCGACCTTCAGCGTCGAATACGTGCGGGCCTGGAAGCAGAAGCAGTGAATATCAAGGAACCATCCATGACACGAATCTCCATCGCATTCGTCCTCGTAGGATTGGCGACTGGCTTGTCCCATGGCCAGCAGGTTGTCGTCACCCCAGAAGAAACTGACGAAATCCTTGCCAACCCAGGCATGGGCTGGCAGACCTTCCACCGGACCAGCAAGCAGGACAAGAACCTGCCGTCCTGGATTCCGTCCACCGTCCATTACGCCCGGTGGGGTTGGCGTGAACTGGAGCCGCAGCCGGGCAAGATTGATTACGCTTTCCTGGACAAGGTGCTGAAAGAAACGCACGAATCCGGCCAGAAGTTGGCATTCCGAGTCATGTGCTGCTCGCCGTACAAGGGCCGTCTGTACCACCCCGACTGGCTCCAAGAAATTGGCGGCAGGATACTTATCGCCGATCACAAGGGAGTTGAGCCGCTGCCGATCCCAGACATGGACGATCCGGTCATCGTGAAAGCACACCTGGACTTCATCAAACGACTGGGCGAGCGGTACGACGGCCATCTGGGCATCGACCATTTGGATTTGGGTTCCATCGGCTGGTGGGGTGAATGGCATTTGAGTGGCTCGAAGAACTGCAAGCTGCCGACAGTGGAAAACCGCATGAAGGTGGTCGATGCCTACTTGGCCGCATTCAAGAAGACGCCGTTGGTCATGCTAATCAACGGGAAAGAATGCACGGCCTATGCCACCCAGCATGGCACAGGCTGGCGGGCGGATTCCATGGGCGACCTGGGCAGCTTTTCCCCAACATGGAATCACATGCACAACGCCTACCCCGCATTGATACGTGAGGCGAAGGTGCAGGACGCTTGGAAGACTGGCCCAATTGCCTACGAGCCACCGGCCGCCGTTGCGGAATTCGTCGAGAAGCAGTGGCCGCTACGGTGGATCTTCAACTACGCCTTGGCCTGCCACGGCAGCCTGTTCAGCGGCAAGTCTGGAAAGTTGCCCGATGACGAACATTTTCGGCAAGAACTGGAGCGGTTCCTGCGGCGGCTTGGCTACCGGCTGGTGTTGACGGAACTGAGCCATCCCTCCAAGTCGCAGCCAGGGGCCAAGATCCAGTTGGCGATGAAGTGGCAAAACGTCGGTTCCGCTCCGTGCTACAAGCCGTACCGAGTCGCCTACAGGCTGTCGAACGACCAGGGCTACGGGAAGGTCTTTGTGGGAACGGTGGCTGTGAACAAGTGGCTCCCCGGTTCCATCGAGCTATTCACGGAGGAGTTCTTCAAGGAACCCAAGGACTTGCCGCCCGGTGACGTTCATGCCGTTGCCGACACCCTCAGCTTGCCCGATGATTTGTCGCCGGGAACCTACACCTTGTCGCTTGGCGTCATCGGCCAGGATGACACCAAGCCGGTCGTGCAGCTTGGCATCAAGGGCCGATCCGAGGATGGTTGGTATCCGTTGAGCAAGTTGACGATTTCCCGTTAGAAGAAACTCGCCGCTATCCAAGAAACCAAATATGTAGGGGGAGAAAAGCCATGAAACGAGCCATTGTACTTTCGGTGACATTGACGCTGACCATCGCAAGCACGGTGCTGTCGCAGGAGCCCAAGCAGCAGGGCTCAGAGCGAGCCCCGCAACGACAGCAAGCGGCGTTCGATCAGGTCTTCACGCTGCGGGGGATTGAGTTCAGCCCGTCCCAGCAGGCCCAGGTGGCAGAACTGCGGAAGAAGTACACGCCGCAGTTGATCGAGATCCAGAAGAATTACGGCGGCATCTTGACGGATGAGCAACGGCAGGCCCAGCGAGAAGCGTTCCGGGCGGCACGAGAAACAGGAAAGCAAGACGCAGAAGTGCGAAAGGCAGTGGAAGCGGCGATCAAGTTGACGGACGAGCAAAAGGAAAAGCAGGCCCAGATCCAAAAGGAACGGGCTGAACTTTTCGCCAAGATCCAAGAAGAGCTAAGGGCGGTACTGACCGACGAGCAACGGAAGCAACTTCGCCCGCAACGTGAAGCCCGTGGACCGGCACAGCCACCGACCCACCGAGACGTGAAGTACGGCCCCCACGACCGCAATGTCATGGACGTGTGGCTGGCGAAGTCGGACAAGCCGACGCCCGTGCTGGTCTCGATCCACGGCGGCGGTTTCAGCGGTGGCAACAAGAGCATCAGCGGCGACCTATTGCGGCAATGCCTCGATTCGGGCATTTCCGCCGTGGCGATCACCTACCGGCTTTCGGGCGAAGCCAAGGCCCCGGCTCAATTCCATGATGCCGCCCGAGCCATCCAGTTCATTCGTTCCAAGGACAAGGAGTGGAACCTGGACCCGACACGGATCGCCGCCACGGGCGGGTCAGCCGGTGCCGGGCTTTCCTTGTGGCTCGGCTTCCACGATGACCTGGCCGATCCCGACAACGCCGATCCCGTACTGCGAGAGTCCACCAAGTTGACGTGCATGACCGTTGTCGGCGGACAAACATCCTATGATCCCCGATTCATTCGTGATCTGTTTCCAGGAACCGACGTCTACAAGATCGGTGCGTTGGCCCAACTGTTTGACATGGACCCGAACAAGCTGGACGACTTGCCCAAGGAAAAGTACAAGCTGTTCGAAGATTGCTCGCCGATCAACCATCTGACGAAGGACGATCCCCCGGCCCAATTGACCTACAGCATGAGTATGGAGCAGGCCGACATTCACAGCCCCCGCTTCGGCAAGGCCCTCAAAGAGAAGATGGACGCCCTGGACATTCGGTGTGACGTTTACGTCGGCAACGAGGTGCTCGGCGGCGGCGAGAGGGTGTCCACCATCGACTTTGTGAAGCAAGCGTTTGGGATGAAGTAGGAGAAGACCGATGATTCGACTTTGTTGGCTTAGCTGCCTCTTGGCACCGTGCTTGTTGCAGCCCGCTGAAGCGGCGGATGCACGTCAAGAAATCGTCATCGTCCATTTCGGTGACAGCACGTGCATCACCAGCTATCTGCCGGAAACACAGGGGGTCGAAGCAGTGCTGAACGACCGGTTGTCGGCGTTCTACAAGCACCAGAAGATCGTCAGCCATAACGTGGCGGCCGGTGGCGATTACATCCGGCAATTCCTAGACTCAGGCCGCTACAAAAAGTCCGTGAAGGACAAGATTCCGCACGTCGTTATCGCCTTGATCCGTTACGGTCACAACGACCAGAAGCACTGCGAACCAGTCGAGTTCAAGCGGCATCTCGAAGAATTCTGCGACCTTCTGACGACGGATTATCCAGGCATTCAGATCATTCTGGAAACGAATACCTGGGTCGATCCAGAGCATCATGCTGTCGATCCCGAGACGAGCGTGAAACTCAACGAGAGAATGAACAGCGTATGGGCAGTGGTCAGGCAATTGGCCGAGGAGCGGAAGTATCCGTTGATCGAGATCTACGAGCGGAAGAAGAGGGAAACGGAGGCGGGGAATTGGGATCAACGCATCCGAAACCAGAAGTTGTCGCAGGAGAAGTTCGCCAAGCCGATTCTGGATGGATCGAAAGATGGAGACATGAAGGATGTGCCGGGCTGGTTCTACGACAATCATCCCAACGCCAACGGCGTGAAAATCATCGCCGACGAGGAATTCAAGACGATTACCGGTCTGTGGCCAAAGGCACTGCCCGCAGGTCATCAAGAAGACGACCGAAGGTGAGATAGCAGCCGACTCGCCATGTTCAGGCAGTAGACATCCCTGTCCC
>Ga0351867_10067_pt1 | contig 32851 bp, 36 predicted proteins | sample TotcelHFGM3001M8_FD_206779 | JGI IMG/M metagenome (GOLD analysis project Ga0351867, IMG submission 206779) | Enriched cells from coal bed in the Powder River Basin, Montana, United States - Total cells FGM rep2 HSBNCT.FGM.300.1.M8 ...
AAAGTGTACATCGATTTTTAAAAATCTAATCTAGAGAAGGGATTATTATGAGTTTAAAAATTTTAATGAAACGATTTATGGGAATCCTACTACTCATGTTGGTTACCTCATTTTGTTTTGCCGCTGAAGATAAATTAATAGGTAATTGGGAAACTCGTGATAGCAAAAGTCATGCTGCTACTAGTGTCATCAAAATTTGGAAATCCGGTGGAAAGTATTTTGGTAAAGTTGTAAAAGTCTATCTGGTAAATGGTGCCAAGACGACAGACGTTTGTGATAAATGTCGCGGTGCACAACATAATAAGCCCATGTTAGGCTTAATGATTATTAAGAATGTGCATGCGAAAGGAATTACTTATGAGGGTGGCACTATCCTCGATCCGCGGGATGGTAAGGAATATCATGTCATCTTAACACCTAGTGCTGATGGCAGAACACTTGCCGTGAGAGGTTACATTGGCGTCCCACTATTAGGTCGTACTGATACTTGGTATCGCGTGAAATAATCGTCTTCTTATGAAAAAGAGCCCCTGCTGGGCTCTTTTTTTATAAACCTTAAATCTAGCCGTCAGCGATTTCGTATTATTTTTTGCTCTGGAGCGTCGAACTCAGTTTAAAAATAGGATATGATTTTGGCTGCAATCATCTTTAATGTTATGAGAATATTCCCGGTGGAGTAATACTTGATTTTTAGTATCTTTATCATTTTTTTCGGTGCAGCCTTATTGTCTACGTTTGCATTAGTGACCAGACAGTCGATGTTGGTTGCCTATATTGTCTTGGGTGTGCTGTTAGGTCCTTACTGTTTAAAAGCATTTCCAAATTCTCAATTTGTTCAAAGCGTCGGTGAAGTTGGAATAATCTTTTTGTTATTTTTATTGGGGATGCACTTACCTATTCAAAAACTAATGTTAATGTTGAGGAAAGTTACGCCGGTTGGATTAGTAAGTTCAATTATTTTTGCCGCCATCGGTTACCTCGTGGCCCATTTTAGTGGGTTAGCAACGGGAGAAAGTATTATTGTCGGCCTAGCCATGATGTTCTCTAGTACCATCATTGGCATTAAGTTATTACCCACGACTGTTTTGCATCACCAACATACGGGTGAAGTAATGATTAGCGTTTTGTTATTTCAAGACATTATCGCTATCATCGTTTTATTGATTTTGCAATCGATTATGAGTAAAAGCCATCTCGTGGGAGATATTCTTTTAGTCGTATTAGGTTTTCCTGCGGTGACCGTTATCGCTTTCATCTTTGAACGTTATGTATTAATGCGTTTATTTTCTCGTTTTAATCGAATTAAAGAGTATATATTTTTATTAGCTATTGCTTGGTGTCTCAGTTTGTCAGAGTTAGCTTCTCTATTAGGTTTGTCCTCGGAAATTGGCGCCTTCATTGCGGGGGTAAGTTTAGCGGCGAATCCCGTCTCTCTTTATATGGCTGAAAGCTTGAAACCTCTGCGAGATTTTTTCTTAGTAATGTTCTTTTTTGCGGTCGGTGCTACTTTCAATTTACACTATTTCCCCAAAATTATTATTCCAGCCCTTATTCTACTGATTTTGCTTTTAATCATTAAACCCGCTGTTTATTACTGGCTTTTAAAATGGGTGGGCGAAAGCAAACCGGTAGCCTGGGAAGTGGGCGTGCGTTTAGCTCAAGTCAGCGAATTTTCTTTGATTATTGCTTATGTAGGTATGGATCTAAAAGTGATTTCCGAAACGGCTGGCTATTTAATCGAAGCTACCACCATACTATCATTTATGATTTCATCTTATTGGGTAGTGATGCGATATCCGACTCCGATTGCCATTTCGGATCGGTTGCGCCGTGATTAGCAATTAGCAAAAAGGAATATTGTTATGGCTTTAATTGTTATTTTAATTTGCTTGAGTGTTCAAAGAATCTTTTTGTTTGAAATTCCCAAACTTAATTTTAATTGGTTTATAACTTATTACTCCCGACTAGATCGCGTGTTTGCTGATACTTCCTGGTGGAGAAGTTATGGCGGGTTGGCTTTATTAATTATTTCAGTAGCCATCGCTTATATTGCTCTAGTCGCAATTTTTACTTACTTTATGGGTATGGTATTTACGTTTTTATTACAACTCACTATACTTTGGTATTATTTGGAAGCGCGACCACTCAAAGAATTAAGCGCAAACTCCGTTTCCATTGCTGATGTGTTTGCCAATCGTTATCACAATATTTTCGCCTTAATATTTTGGTTTTTAATTCTAGGTCCGTTTGGTGTTATTTTGTATGCCGAATTACGTAATTTGGAAAATCATCTGAAAATAGAAAGTAAAGCAGATGTCTATTTTTCCGGGGATTTTTTGCAAAAGATTACTTTCATACGCGGATTATTCGATTGGATCCCTATTCGGTTATTGGGATTAACCTACGCTTTAGTCGGTCATTTCAAACCCGCTTTTCAATATTGGTGTAATTATTTAAGTGGAGTACAACTAGAGTCACCTCTGGTCGTCAATTATGGATTAATGGCCTTAAATTGGGATCCTAATGTAGTTTCAGGGACCCAGGTTGAAATGAATGAAATTGAAAGTCTCACAAATAGAGCTTTGATTGTTTGGTTGGTCGCAATTGCATTATTTACTATTGGTAAATATATCTGAGATCATAATTTTTGCCCTACGAGTCCTGACATATGACGTCAAGTATGTTACGCTGTGGCAGGATAGGGGCTTGAGAAAAATTTGAACGAAACGGGTCCAACTGGCTATATTTGAAGTAGGTTTCTACTTTATTACATTCATTTATTCAAGAAGTTAAAGGCGGCTCATGTATGGCAGATGAAAAGCGCAAAACAACTGATATTGATCCTATTGAAACCCAAGAATGGTTAGAATCTTTAGATTCAGCACTTGAATATGAAGGCAGTGCTCGGGTCGAATATCTCTTACAAGAAGTGCTGCAACATGCAAATAAGCTCGGTATTGCCACTCCTGCTGGCATTAATACGCCTTACTTAAATACTATCCCAGTAGATCAAGAACAGCGTTTACCCGAAGAAGAAGTAAAAAAATTAGAACGCAATTTAGCATTTTTACGTTGGAATGCGATGGCAATTGTAATGCGTGCAGGAAAAAAAGATCCTTCATTAGGTGGACATATTGCAAGTTATGCATCCGCTGCCACATTGTATGAAGTAGGCTTTAATTATTTTTTTCATGCACCGAATGATAAACAGTTGGGTGATTTAGTTTATATTCAGGGTCACTCAGCACCCGGTATTTATGCGCGTGCCTATTTAGAAAATCGTTTTACCGAAGAAAAATTAGATGGTTTTCGTCAAGAATTCAGTCGTAAAGGTTTATCTTCTTATCCGCATCCTTGGTTAATGCGAGATTTTTGGCAATTTCCTGTGGTTTCTATGGGATTGGGTCCTTTGATGGGGATTTATCAAGCTCAATTTCTTAAATATCTCACAAATCGTGAATTAGTAAATAACGAAGGCCGTAAAGTTTGGGTTTTTTGCGGCGATGGGGAAATGGGAGAACCTGAAGCTCTAGGTGCATTAAATTTAGCTGGTCGCGAAAAATTAGATAATTTAATTTTTGTGATTAATTGTAATTTACAACGTTTAGATGGACCGGTTTGGGGTAACGGACAAATTATCCAAGAGTATGAAGGGGTTTTTCGTGGTGCCGGGTGGAATGTTATTAAAATCATTTGGGGCAGCGGCTGGGATAAATTATTTGCGAAAGATAAATCCGGTATTTTGCGTCAACGCATCAGTGAATTATTGGATGGTGAATACCAAGCTTACAGTTCAAATGACGGCGCATTTTTTCGTGAACATTTCTTCGGGAAATATCCTGAATTACTCGAACTCGTTGCTGATATGAGTGATGCTGAATTAAAAGCTTTACAAGATGGTGGTCATGATACCCAAAAAGTTTATGCGGCATATAAAGCAGCCGTTGAACATACCGGCCAACCTACGGTGATTTTAGCTAAAACCGTAAAAGGTTACGGAATGGGTGGTTCCGGCGAAGGTAAAAATGTCACCCATCAAACGAAGAAACTAGCAGAAACTGATGTGCAAGCGTTTGTAAAACGTTTTAATCTTCCGCTGACAGCAAAACAAGTCGAACATTTAGATTATTATAAACCGGATAAAAATAGTGATGAACTGAAATATCTGCTTGCACGCCGTGAAGCGTTAGGCGGATCATTACCCATACGTAAAACTGTTAAGGCGAATTTTCCTGTTCCTTCATTAAGTGAATTTGAGACTTTGCTACAAGAAAGTGGTGACCGCGAATATTCGACGACTATGGCTTATGTGCGAGTTTTATCGATTCTTTTAAGAGATAAAGCCATCAAAGACCGTATTGTTCCGATTGTTGCGGATGAGAGTCGTACATTTGGTATGGAAGGATTATTTCGCCAAATTGGTATTTATTCTCCGAGCGGTCAGCTTTACACTCCCGAAGATAAACATTTATTGATGTTTTATCGCGAAGATAAGAAAGGCCAGTTATTACAAGAGGGAATTAGTGAAGCGGGCGCCATGTCTGCGTGGATTGCTTCAGCGACTTCTTATTCGACTTCGCTTTTCACGACCATCCCATTTTATATTTATTACTCGATGTTTGGATATCAACGTTTTGGTGATTTTGTGTGGGCTGCTGGTGATATGATGGCACGTGGATTTTTATTAGGTGGCACAGCTGGACGCACTACTATAAACGGGGAAGGTTTACAGCATCAAGACGGGCATAATTTATTAATGTTTAGCGTGGTGCCTAATTGTGTGTCGTATGATCCTACGTTTGGTTATGAAATTGCAGTTATTATTCAACACGGTTTACAGCGCATGTATGGCGATAATGAAAACGTGTTTTATTATCTGACGGTGATGAATGAAAATTATCACCATCCCGCGATGCCAAAAGGTGCCGAAGAAGGGATTATTAAAGGCATGTATTTATTTAAAGAAAGCGAAAGCAAAACGAAATTAAAAGTAGAATTATTGGGATCGGGCACTATTTTAAATAAAGTGATTGAGGCTGCTGCTATTTTAGAAAAAGATTTTGGAATTGGTGCTAATGTTTGGAGTGTCACGAGTTTTAATGAATTGCGTAAGGATATTGAGTCGGTGACTCGCTATAACCGTTTGCATCCAACCGCAACCGCAAAACACAGTCATGTGGAAAAATGCCTAGAAAAATCGAGTGGACCTGTCATTGCAGCTACGGATTATATTAAATTGTATGCGGATCAAATTCGCCAAGCGGTCAAACAACCTTATTATGTGTTGGGTACCGATGGTTTTGGTCGTAGCGATACGCGTGATGCATTGCGTGATTTTTTTGAAGTTGATGCAAAAAACATTGTATATACTGCTATAAAAGCATTAGTTGATAAAGGTGATTTAGCGAAAGAGAAAGCCATCGAGGCTTTAAATAAATTAGGAATTGATGTGGATCGACCCGATCCTACTTCGCACTAACATTGAATAAGGGGATACACCGTGGGCAATAATGTAGAACAAGTTTTAGTGCCAGATATTGGTGGTGCACAGAATGTGGATGTTATCGAAATCATGGTTAAGCCTGGCGATGAAGTAAAAGCGGATGATCCATTGATTACTCTGGAAGGTGAAAAAGCCTCGATGGATGTTCCTGCACCGAGAGCCGGTAAAGTTAAAGAAATTCAAATTAAAGTCGGTGATAAAGTTTCTGAAGGTAGTAAAATTTTAATTTTAGAAGTCGGCGAAGCAGGTGCACAAGCAGCGCCAAAAACCCCAGAAAAAGCCGAAGAAAAAGTAGAGTCTTCTCCCCCGAAATCCGAAGCTCCCAAAGCGCCTGAAAAGCCAGCAGAAGAAAAAGCATCGAGTGCTTCTGCAACATCAACAGGGCATATACATGCTGGTCCGGGTGCGCGCCGTATTGCCCGTGAATTGGATCTCGATCTCTCACAGATCCCAAGTTCCGGCGAAAAAGGCCGTGTCACCAAAGAAGATGTCCAACAGTATGTAAAATCTCGTATGCAAGGTAGTGGCGGAGCTGCTGGATTTGCATTTCCACCAGCGCCGCAAATTGATTTCTCTAAATTTGGTGATATTGAACGACAAAAACTATCCAAAATTAAAAAAATATCTGGAGCCAATTTACATCGTAATTGGGTGAGTATTCCGCATGTCACACAATTTGGTGACGCGGATATTACAGAGTTAGAAAATTTTCGCCAACGCGAAAAAAAGGCAATGGAAAGCCAGGGTGTGCGTTTAACTCCCCTCGTTTTTATTATGAAAGCAGTGGTTGCTGCGTTAAGAGCATTTCCCCATTTTAATGCTTCATTAGTAGGTGACGAGCTCATTCTAAAAAAATATTTTAATTTAGGTGTAGCTGTGGATACGCCGAATGGATTAGTCGTACCGGTTATTCGTGATGTTGATAAAAAAGGTTTAGTGGAATTATCGCGTGAATTACAGGAGATTAGTGAAAAAGCGCGTACTAAGGGATTATCGATTGCCGATATGCAAGGCGGATGCTTTAGCATTTCGAGTTTAGGTGGGATCGGTGGCAGTGGATTTACGCCAATCATCAATGCCCCTGAAGTTGCGATATTAGGGGTTTCACGCACGGAAGTGAAAGCGATGTTTATCAATAATGAATTTCGACCGCGATTTATGCTGCCGTTGAGTTTATCGTATGATCATCGTGTGATTGATGGTGCTGAAGGTGCACGTTTTATCGTGTATTTGGCTCAATGTTTAAGTGATATTCGCACTTTACTTTTATAGATATTTTCTAAAGAGGAAAAATATGACTGATAAGATTTACGACCTTGTCGTTATCGGCAGTGGTCCTGGTGGTTATGCGGCTGCATTTCGTGCTTCAGATTTAGGTTTGAAAGTGGCATTAGTTGAACGCTATGAAACGATTGGTGGTGTTTGCTTAAATGTGGGCTGTATCCCTTCTAAAGCTTTGTTACATGTGGCAAAAGTGATTGATGAAGCTAACGATATTAAAGCGCATGGCGTCGATTTTGGAACGCCAAAATTAGATATCGATAAAATCCGCGACTGGAAAGACGGCGTTGTGAAAAAACTCACAGGCGGTTTAAAAGCGATGGCGAAACAACGCGGCGTGGATATCATCACGGGTGTTGCGACCTTTGTGAGTTCCACACAAATTGAAGTCGATAATAAAGGTGCAAAGCAAAAAATTAATTTTAAAAATGCGATTATTGCTGCAGGTTCGATACCGGTAAAATTACCGTTTATTCCAGAAGATTCTCGCATTATTGATTCCACCGGCGCATTGCAATTAGATGACGTAAAAACAGATATGTTAGTGTTAGGTGGTGGAATTATCGGATTAGAAATGGCGACGGTTTATCATGCATTAGGCGCGAAAATTAGCGTAGTTGAAATGCAAGATCAAATTATTCCGGGTGCTGATGCTGATATTGTGAAACCGTTATTCCAACGAATTAGCAAACAATATGCGGCAATTATGCTAAAAACCAGCGTCACTAAAGTCGAAGCTAAGACCGATGGATTATACGTGACTTTTTCTGGTGAAAATGCACCGAAAGAACCGCAAAAATACGGCAAAATTTTAGTTGCTGTGGGACGCAAACCGAATGGTAAATTGATTGGCGCAGAAAAAGCCGGTGTAAATGTTGATGATCGCGGATTTATTGCAGTCGATAAGCAAATGCGAACCAATGTCGCAAATATTTATGCGATTGGTGATATTGTCGGACAACCAATGTTAGCACACAAATCTACGTATGAAGGTCGTTTGGCCGCTGAAGTCATCGCCGGTAAAAAACATTTTAATGACGCTAAAGTTATTCCTTCGGTTGCCTACACTGATCCCGAAGTCGCCTGGGTTGGACTAACCGAACGCGAAGCCAAAGACAAAGGCATTAAAGTTGGCAAAGGGGTGTTCCCGTGGTTGGCCAGTGGGCGTGCTTTATCTTTAGGTCGTAGTGAAGGCTTTACCAAATTATTATTTGATGAAAAACATCAAGTGGTTGGAGCTGGAATTGTCGGTGTTAATGCTGGTGATTTAATTTCGGAAGTCGCACTTGCGATTGAAATGGGTTGTGATGTTGAAGATATCGCATTAACCATTCATCCGCACCCAACATTGTCTGAATCTATTATGATGGCAGCGGAAGTGTTTGAGGGAACGGTGACGGATCTTTATATTCCGAAAAAGAAAGAATAATTTAAAGAGAGCGTAGCTGATTACTACGCTCTTTATTTTTTATGCGGCTAGGCTAGGTGAAGAAGATGACTCTGCTTCGTCTGCTCTCTCTTTGCCTTTATCTAGAGGCGTTGTTGCTTGCGGTTTCAGCACAAAATTGACGGCACCGAATATTTCTTTCATGGCCTTTTCGCAGGCTGCTCGTGCTTCAGGCGGATTGAGTTCTGTAATGGTAATAGTTAAGTTCTTGAGCTCCTTGCCCTTAAATTCTTCGGCAGCAGCACGTGCTAATATCCTAAATTGGTCTTCAGGATTTGCGACACCCGTCACGCTATATTTCACACCGGCGTTAGTATTTTCACGGCTGAACTCGCGTCCATTTTCCATTTTTGCTGTGAATCCGGAATGTTGACCCCTTGCATTCGTGAGGGATTCAATTTTCACTAATTTTGTAAATTGGTCTTCTGTGGCACCTTGAGCTAAAAAAATCGTTTTAGCTATTGCCTCAAAATTGGCTTTTTCTTTGAGAACTGACTCGTTTATCTTGATGTCTTCCGCGCCCTGGGAAAATTGTACGGTGGTAGACGCTGCATTTGGATTCACAGCGGCAGTAGACGTTTCTGCTAGTTCTGGTTGTGAACTAAAAAGGCTAGTGAATCTATTGAAAGGAGATTTCTTTTTTGTAGGCATATTAACTCCAAAAATCTTTATATGTGGTAAGCATACCATGCCCAGATTAAGCGAAAATTAACTCAGGATCCTGTAGCCCGGATCGTTTGATCCGGGAGCCTGGATCAATGATCCAGGCTACCTTAATGCTATCTAGCTTCAGCTCGTGCCACACAGCATATATCTATTCGCTCTACACCTGCTTTTTTAAGGGCTAAACTGACTTGCCTTAACGTCGCGCCCGTCGTGATGACATCATCGATTAGAGCAATATGACGAAACTCAATTTTCTTCTTAATTTTAAAGGCATTTTTGACATTCTTATTTCGCCCCTTGGCTTTAAGATAGGTTTGAGCGTGGGTTCGTTTATCTCGCAGTAGATAATTCTGAGAGAAAGGTATATGCAGATGTTTGGCGACCACTTTGGCGATTTCGCCGGCTTGATTAAACCCGCGTTGACGAATTCGTTGGCGATGTAGAGGCACCGGCAACAGAACTTCAGGTAAAAATTCGTATTGAGTTCGAATATAATCGGCCATCAAATTTCCGAGTAAATGCGCATAAATTAATTTATGCTGGAATTTCAATTGATAAATGAAGTGGTCGATTGGAGCTCGGTAGGCGAAGGGTGCAATAACACGGTCAAAAGCTGGGGAATTCTTGAGGCAAGACCCACAGGTTCCGCTGGTTTGTAGAGGTAATCCACAAATTTGGCAATAGCATTCGGTTCGCCAAGGTAATAAAGTAATGCAGTAGGCACAAAGCGCTAATTTGGAATGGGTGACATCTTTGCATAATAAGCAATAATTAGGGAGCAGGCGTTGAAGCCAAGGGAATATTTTTTTCATGTTTACTAAGATAAATAATTTTAAATGGGTTAACGACTCGTGATTAACTTAAATAAAAAAATCATGCGAATGCGATTTAATCGTGCGGCACACAAATATCAAAAAGCCGCTATTCTGCAGCGTGAAATCGCCGACCGTTTATTGTCGCGGTTACAGCTTATAAAAATTGCTCCCGGGCGCATTTTGGACTTTGGCGCACGCAACGGTGAAGGGAGTGAAAAGCTCCGCGAACGTTATCCTAAAAGCAAAGTTTTTGCTTACGATTGCAGCGAAAAAATGCTGCGACAACATCGACGTCGTTGGTTTAAATCCAATGCCAAAATTTGCGGAGAATATACAGACTTACCCTTTGCTTCCGGTAGCTTTGATTTGATATTTTCAAATTTAAGTTTGCATTGGATCAATGAACCCGCGCGTACATTACAAGAATTTTTTCGAATATTAGCGCCGAATGGATTATTATTATTTTCTACTGTGGGACCCGACACTTTACGAGAATTACGCAGTGTGACGACCCATGTCCATGCTTTTGCTGATATGCATGATATTGGTGATGCATTATTAAAAACGGGTTTTACAGATCCCGTCATGGATATGGAATATTTAACCTTGCATTACGACTCAGTGTCGCGTTTGATTGCCGACTTAAAAGAAACGGGCACTACTAACGCGCGCGAGGATGCTTTACGCGGATTAATGGGGCGCGGCCGCTGGCAAAAATTATTGGACGAATACCATCAGCGCTGGCAATTGAGTGATGGCAGGATTCCGGCGACCATTGAAATTATCTATGGGCATGGCTGGAAACCCACGTATTCTGAGCAAGTTGATTCTGCTGGAGAAATTAGAATTCCTATTGGCGCAATTCAGCGGCGATAACGCTAAAAACCTGGATCAACGATCCAGGCTACAGTGCTCCAGGCTTTGATCATATCTTGGTCGTATGCGATAATGGAAAACTATGACCCCAAAAGTTCGTATCATTCTTTCCGATAGCTTAGACCCTTGGCTTAACCTCGCCACCGAGGAATGGATTTTTCAGGAAATTGGTGACTGTGACCACATTTTATTTTTGTGGCGGAATCGCGAAACAGTGGTGATTGGTCGTTCGCAAAATCCTTGGGCCGAATGTCATTTACAAAAAATGCAGCAAGATAATGTCTATTTAGCGCGTCGACAAAGTGGGGGTGGGGCCGTTTTTCATGACTTGGGAAATACCAATTTTACTTTTTTATCGAAAAAAATGCTGTATCAACGCGACACCAATTTTAATATTATTTTATGTGCATTAAATCAATTAGGTATCATAGCTACAATGTCGGGGCGTAATGATATCGTGGTAGATCAGGTGCGCAAAATTTCCGGCAGTGCGTTTAAAGAAAAAGTTGATCGTGCTTTTCATCATGGAACTTTATTATTACAAGCCGATCTCAATAAATTGCAAAATTATTTAAATCCCAATAAGAAGAAATTAGCTGCTAAAGGCGTTAAGTCAGCTAAAGCACGTGTCGCCAATTTATGTGAATTTCAACCGACGATATCGCATGAAAAATTATGTGAGGCGATTATCGCGGAATTTATCGCTACGCATAATGTGACTGATCCACAAATTGAATATTTACAGGCGTCGCAATTAGAAAAATTACCGAATTTAAGTTATTACTACCAACGAATGCAGGATTGGGACTGGTTATATGGCCAAACCTTAGAATTTACGCATCAATTTGATGAGCGTTTATCCTGGGCGACTGTTAACGTTCAATTGCTGGTAAATCACGGCATAATTCAGGATGTGCGGGTATATTCGGATTCTTTATTTCCAGAACTTATCGATAGTTTGGCGCGACGTCTTAAAGGTAGTGTGTATACCACCGATTCATTAATTCAAGCGCTAGTGCCGGTTTACACCGAATTTCCTCAATTAACTACCGAAGTTACTGAGTTTCAACAGTGGTTAATTAGAGAAATTAATTAAATTTAATGATCGCGATTAATAATGTAATCAGCCAGAATTTTTAAGCCCTGAGCTTCTCGATGTAATCCACTTAGGCATTGTTGCGCTTCGAATAATAAATCTTGCGCGCGTTGCTTAGCAAATTCAATATTGGAAGTCGAAACTACAGTAGGTTTAAGATTTCGTTGATCGAGACCAGCCGTTTTTCCTAATTGTTCAGTCGTACTTTCCGCATCTAAAATATCATCTTTAATTTGAAACGCGAGGCCAATGGTTGTTGCAAATTTCTGTAAAATTCGAGTTTGCTCGGCATTACATCTTGCAAGTGTTGCCCCTAACATAATTGCCCCTTGAATTAGAGCACCGGTTTTTAAAGCATGCATGGTTTCAATATCAGAAAAGCTGGGAGTTTGACCGACATATTGCATATCTAACATTTGGCCGCCGATCATTCCGCGAGAACTGCTTGCTTGAATTAATGTTTGCAAGAGTTGGATCTGCATTTCTGCTGAATGATGATTTTTGCTTAAGGTCTCAAAGGCGAGATTTTGCAACGCATCACCGACTAAGATTGCCGTCGCTTCGTCGTAAGCTTTATGACAAGTCGGTTTACCTCGACGTAAATCGTCATTATCCATCGCGGGTAAATCGTCGTGGACTAATGAATAACAGTGAATAAACTCAATAGCCGTCGCTGCGGGATCGAGATCTTCAATTTTAACATCGAAACATTCGCCCGTCGCATAGACCAACAAAGGTCGAATTCGTTTTCCTCCATTGAGTACGGCATAATACATAGCTTGATGGAGGCGTTTGGGCGTAATATCAATTTGCGGCAAATATAATTTAAGTTGCTGCTCTAGCCGCTTTAATTTATGGGCGATCCAATTATTCATCTTCGCGCTGTTGGGTAAAGGATTCTAAAGCTTCAGTGCCTTTTTTTGTAAGAATCTGTACTTTTTGTTCGGCTTTTTGCAAAGCTTCCTGACAGTCTCGAATAATGTGAATTCCTTCCTCGAAATACTGCAGCGATTGTTCGAGTGGTAAATTGCCTTGCTCCATTTTACTCACCAAAAGATTGAGGCGCTCTAATGATTTTTCGAAATTAAGTTCGGCTTTTTTACTCGGCATAAACAAAATCCTGTAACACTGTTGGCATACGTTAGCTGATGTGAATAGAGGAATCAATGACTAATCTTGGGCATTGGCTAGAATACGACGAGCCTCTTCCAAGTCTTCTTCGGCCACTTGCAATTCTATAGCGCCCAGAGGGGGTAAAATCTGAGAAATGTATTCATTTTTAATGAGACATTTTATCCCATGCGATTCAAGCAGCCCTTTAGCTATGTAAGCTTCTGATACATTGTCATAAGTTTCAATTGTTACCAACTGTGTTCTCCTCTTAGTTCTACTTATAATATAGAAAAAGATTGATTTTTGAGCAAACGCACTTATAATGAACAATTTGGCGCAGGGACGTGCGAATGTTGCACTCGAGTTACAATTGTATGCCGATATGTCATGGTCTGGTTGCAATTCGAAGCTATGATGGCTGTTATATAAAGTTAGCGAGGTTAGATATGAAGCACGGTCTTAAGAAAGTTTTATCGACAACAGTATTAGGTTTGGCGATTACAGGTTTAGTGAGTTCAACCGCATTTGCTGATGGTTACCATCATCATCATGAACGTCACGGCAATTCAAACGCATTAGCTGCCGGTTTAGTGATGGGTGGTGTGATGGGAATGTTAGCAGGTTCTGCAATGGCGTCTAATTCACAGCCACAACCTCAACCCAATTATTATCCTGAGGATTACGATTCGGATTACGGTCCCTATTGTTACAAAGTCAAATTAGGTAGTCATCGTTTTTGTGACGAAGATGGTTGCTATGTTAAAACGGCATGGAAAACAGTTTGTCGTTAATTTATCTCTCATTGAATTGCCGTATCTACGGCAATTCAACCTTCCTTGAGAACACTCGCTAAATAATTCATTAATCCTTTTACATCTAAACGTGAATTGCAGTAAGCAATATATTTATCTGGACGTACTAAACATAGTGCGGGACGATTAATATTAAATGCTTTGTGAATTACAAAATTATCGTCACTCAATTGCGAAACGAAATTCATTAATCTTTTTTGCGTAACAACATAATGTTGGACGCGACCATAATATTTATCTTTAATCCGTTCAATTAAATCAGCCATGATTTGTAAATCTTGAGGAGCAGGATTTTTGCCTGCAAAAATTAATAACTGATGCTGAGTTCCATGCAAGTAGTGATTTAAATGATAAGGATGTAGTAAATGTACATAAGGAACGCGTTCGCCCGGTTGCGGAGATCGATTACTTATTGCGGATTTATAGTTAATAATCGAACTTTGTTGATAACTTAAGGATAACATGGAAATTCGATTTGCCATTTTATAATTAAAACTTTTTAAATGCGTAATGGGACGAATTAGCCAGTTGCGTAAAAACTTTATGAGAGGATTGCGTGAAAGCATGATACGTGTCAAACGATCTGTGTCGTGCACAAGATCACGGGCAATGGGATATCGTTCCTCATTATAACTCGATAATATATTTTGTGATGCGGCCCCTTTAATCACTAAAGCCAATTTCCAGCCTAAGTTGTAGACGTCTTGAATTCCGCTATTCATACCTTGCCCGCCGACCGGTGAATGAATATGTGCGGCGTCGCCAGCAAAAAATACTCTATCGTGCTGCATATTGGCAATCACTTTACTGTGAATCCAAAATGTAGATTTCCAAATACAATGAGTAATTTTGATTGATTGATGAGAGCGTTCGCGAATCAGGGCTTGTAGATCAATTTCGTCCAATGTTTTTTGCTCGCCAACCGGTAAATCTGCAATAATTCGAAAATCTCCTGATGGTAAAGGGAAAAAAGCAATTAAACCTTGTGAAGAATAAAAAGCATGTATTTTATTTAAGGCAAGATCAGTCATTGCTTTTACGTCTGCGATCACAAATTGCTGAGGAATTTCATCGCCTTTAAAAGGAATATTTAATAATTCACGAACTTTACTGTGTGCGCCATCGCAAGCAATTACCCAATCTGCGCTAAAGGTTCCAGGTTGTCCTTGTTGCTTTACGGTTATTAAATAGTGTTGATGATTTTTTTCAATTTGTAATAATTCGACATCGCGTTCCACTTGTATGTGTTGGCGTGTGAGATGATTATTCAGAATTTTTTCAGTTTGACTTTGCGGAAGAATTAAAACAAAGGGATAGGGACTGTCAATTAAACGTAAATTCATGCTAGCAATGCGTCGACCATTAACATAAAAACAGGTTTGTGTGAGATGACTGCCTTCAGCTAAAAAAGGCTCGACGACATGCAGGTCCTCTAAAATTTCTAAGGTGCACGCATGAATGCCCAAAGCGTTGGAATGTTGTGTCTGTTCGGATTTCTTTTCAATGATGCGAAATTCAATGCCATGTCGATGTAGAATAGTCGCCATGGCTAAACCAGTAGGACCAGCACCGATGATTAACACCGGTATGTTTTTTGGCATAATCGTTTCCATATGTTCGCTTCCGATAAACAAAAATATAGCTTACTGGGCTTGATTAAAACATTAACAGTTTGTGACTCGTTTGTTACCATTTCACGGTATGTGAATAACCGCAAGCTTCATTATACTGACGTTCTTAAGAAGCTTGTATAGAAGAAAGGCATGAGGTTAAAAATGAACAAAGTTCGATCCATGAAAAGAATGGCAATCATGAGTGCCAGCACGTTAGTAGCAATTGGCTTACTATCAGGTTGTGCTCCAGGACAAAACACTGGGGGAGCTACGCTAGCGGGTGCTGCTGCCGGTGGATTATTGGGTGCAGCTGCGTTTCATGGTGATGGTGCCATTCTGGGTATCATTGGTGGTGCGTTGGTAGGGAGTATTGTGGGTAACCAAATTGGTCGATACATGGATAGGCAAGATGCAGCAAACATGCGCACTGCTATCGTGAATACGCCAGTAGGTGAGGAAGCGACTTGGACCAATGAACGCACTGACATCACCTATACCGTAAAACCGGTGCGTAATTATCACGAAGGCGAACATTATTGTCGCGAATATCAGACCACCATTCTCGTAGGCGGTCGACCGAAAAATGCTTTTGGTCGTGCTTGTAGAATGCCTGATGGTCAATGGCGCGTGCAGTAAACATAGGTAGCCCGGATCGTTGATCCGGGATTTTTTTTCCGGATAAAACGATCCGGGCTACGTTTTATAAAAATAACTCTAACAATTCGTTTAAATACTGATGACCGCGTGCGGTTATTTGGATTTCATTATCTGTTATTTGTAAAAATTCCAGTTGTTTAGCTTGATTTAGAATATCCTGCATGCAATCTAATTTTAATTGTGTGGTGGCTTCAAATAATTTAAACGGTATAGGTTGCTGTAATCGAGCTGCGTTGAGCATAAATTCCAAGGGAATTTCTTCTCGTGTTAAAGTTCGTTGTTCGATGATGCAATTTTCTGCATTTAAATAAGAACGCGGATTTTTAATGTTGGAGTGTCGCGTAATTTCTCCCTGCATATCCGTAATTTTACTATGTGCGCCTGCACCTAAACCAAGGTAATCACCAAACCGCCAATAATTTAAATTATGCTGACACTGAAAACCCGATTGACTGTAAGCAGATATTTCGTATTGTGAATAACCCTGGCTGGCTAAAAAAGCTTGGCCTGTAAGCTGCATTTGCCAAATTAATTCATCTTTGGGTAATTTCGGTGGATATTTATAAAAAACGGTATTTGGTTCTAATGTTAATTGATACCAAGAAAGATGGGTGGGTTGTAGTTGTATTGCGTCATACAGATCTTTTAATGCATCATCGATATTTTGTTTTGGTAAGCCAAACATCAAATCAATATTAAAGTTTGAAAAACCTGCTTGTTTAGCAACATCGATCGCTTGTAATACTTGTTCGCGATTGTGAATACGGCCAAGAGCTGCTAATTTTTCGTTTTGTAAACTCTGTACGCCCAGCGATAATCGATTAATTCCAGCCATGAAATAATCTTTAAAATGTGCTTGATCTACAGTGCCAGGATTGGCTTCCATAGTAATTTCCGCGTGTGGATTAATATGAATTCGATGACCAAGTTCTTGAAATAATAGCTTGTAAGCTTCTCCAGAAAAAAGACTGGGTGTGCCACCACCAATAAAAATATTTTTAATTTCTCGGTTTTCGACTAAAAATAATTTTGCTTCTAATTCTTGAATAAGCCGATGAATATAGCTTTTTTCAGGTAAATCAGTGCGGAGCGCATGTGAATTAAAATCACAATAAGGACATTTGCGTACACACCACGGAATATGTATGTAGAGGCATAAAGGAATGGTATGATTTAACATGGAAAATATTCAAGTTGATGGAACATGAGTCAACGTAATAAGCCCAAAATTATACAAAAGACCATTCTAGCCGAAAGCGCATTATTTACAATAGAAGGTTTGCATTTGCATTTCTCTAATGGCGAAGAACGTTGCTATGAACGAATTGCGGGAAAAACTCATGGCTCGGTGCTAATTATTCCCTTGTTAGATAAAGATACCTTGTTGTTAATTCGAGAATACGGCGGTGGAGTTGAGGATTACGTATTAGCGTTTCCCAAAGGGGCCATTGATTTTAAAGAGGACCTCTTGACCACTGCGAATCGGGAATTAATGGAAGAAGTTGGTTACGGCGCGAAGAAGATCACTTGGTTAACTCGGGTGAGCGCTTCTCCGGGTTACATGGCGTCGATGATGGATATCGTTTTGGCAGAAGAACTCTATCCAAAAAAAATTGAGGGTGATGAACCCGAAGAAATAGAAGTCATTCCATGGAAGCTTGATAAAATCGATGAATTGCTACGCCATCCTGAGTTTCATGAAGCACGCAGTCAAGCGGCTTTATTGTGGCTGCTAAGAAGAAAAATGCATGCAAGCTGATCTAGCGAATTTACTACAACAAATCATTCAAATAACCAAAGAAGTCGGTGATGGTTTAATTGGTTATTTTGGTCAGACCAATGAAAAGCTCAATCTACGATTAAAACACGATACGACTCCGCTTACTGATGCCGATCTTTATGCCAATGATTTAATAGAATTGCGTTTAGGCGAATTAACTCCTGAAATTCCGCTGATTTCTGAAGAAAGTGTGCATGTAGAATTTTCCACACGTCAAAAGTGGGAACGCTATTGGTTAGTTGATCCGTTAGATGGAACCCGTGGTTTTCTCGAACATTGTCCTGAATTTACGATTAATATCGCATTGATCGATCATCATGTCCCAATTTTAGGTGTCATATACGCGCCCGTGCTAAAACTTTTTTATTATGCTGGCTGGAAATTGGGGGCTTTTCGAAAACATGGGGATGGACCTGAGGAATCTATTACGACGACTCCGTTAAATTGGCAATCCTACCGAATAACTTTAGGTCGGCATGCGCGAGGTACGAAATATGCACAAGCGCCAGGGGTGAAAATGTTACGCATGAATAGTTCTTTGAAGCTGGGTTTGCTGGCCGAAGGGAAAGCCGATATTTACCCGCGCTTTGGTGAAGCTGGAGAATGGGATACCGCTGCCGGTCAGTGTGTGCTGGAAGAAGCGGGAGGCAAAGTGGTTGACTTAAACGGCCATCGTTTGCAATATAACACCAAAGCATCGTTGGTCAATCCACCGTTCATAGCGTTTGGCGATGCATCACAAGCTGAGCGCATTTTACAAGTCATTCAAGCAATAAGGAGAAACCCGTGAGTAAACATGTGAAAGTGGCCGTTTCGGGTGCCGCTGGGCAAATTGGTTATGCATTATTATTTCGTCTTGCATCGGGAGAGGTTTTTGGGCGTGACGTCACTTTAGATTTACACTTATTAGAAATTGAAGCGGCACTTCCTTCATTGGAAGGGGTGGTGATGGAATTACAAGATTGTGCGTTTCCTTTATTACACGATGTAAAAACAGGGTCGGATGCTAATAAAGTTTTTGAGGGTGTAAATTGGGTTATTTTAGTGGGTTCAGTTCCACGCAAAGCGGGAATGGAACGTTCAGATTTATTGGGGATTAACGGAAAAATATTTACGGGTCAAGGTAAAGCGATCAATGATCATGCTGCGGATGATGTCCGCGTTTTTGTGGTTGGAAATCCATGCAATACGAATTGTTTAATTGCAATGAATGCTGCACCCGATGTTCCGCGTGATCGGTTTTATGCCATGACCATGCTCGATCAAAACCGCGCAAAATCGCAATTAGCGATGAAGGTCAATGTCCCAGTCACTGAAGTGAAAAATATGATTATTTGGGGTAACCATTCTTCTACGCAATACCCCGATTTTTATAATGCTTCTATATCCGGGAAAAAAGTGACGGATTTAATTAACGAGCAATGGCTCATCAATGATTTTATTCCGTTAATTCAACAACGCGGAGCTGCAGTAATTAAAGCTCGCGGTGCATCTTCTGCCGCTTCTGCTGCGAATGCTGCAATAAATGGTGTGCAAGCTCTAGTGCATGACACTTCACGGGATGATAGTTTTTCCATGTGTGTCTGCTCTGGAGGACAATACGGCGTGGATAAAGGATTAATTTTTTCTTTTCCTAGTCAGACTAAAAATGGGAAATTACATGTCGTTGAAGGGATTCAACAAAATGCTTTTGGTCAGCAAAGATTGCAGGCAACTTTAGATGAATTGCGTCAAGAACGCGATATGGTGAAACAATTAGGTTTAATTTAGATTCCTGCCGATTTATTTTCTATGCGTGTTTTAGGTATTGAAACTTCATGTGACGAAACTGCGGTTGCCATCTACGATGGTGACCGCGGACTTTTGGCGCATCAAGTTTATAGTCAAATTGATATTCATCGTGAATGGGGTGGTGTCGTTCCGGAGTTAGCTTCACGCGATCATATTCGTAAAACTTTACCGTTAATTCAATTAGCCCTAAAAAATGCGAATTGTGATAAAAAAGATATTCAAGGAATTGCATATACCAAAGGCCCCGGTTTAATTGGAGCCTTAATGGTGGGCGCTTCTATTGGACGCTCGCTGAGTTATGCATTAAATATTCCAGCCATTGGTGTGCATCATATGGAGGCGCATTTATTAGCGGTTATGCTCGAAGAAAATAAACCGAAATTTCCTTTTGTGGCTTTACTCGTTTCTGGTGGACACACGCTGTTATTAGAAGTGAAAGGTTTAGGAAAATATCGTTTATTAGGAGAAAGTTTGGATGACGCAGTGGGAGAAGCATTTGATAAAACCGCTAAATTGCTAGGTTTACCTTATCCTGGTGGCCCTCATCTTGCGAAATTAGCGGAACAAGGAGACGCTTTACGATTTCTATTTCCACGTCCCATGCTACATAGTAAAGATTTAAATTTTAGTTTTAGCGGTTTAAAAACCCATGCCATGCAGGTATTTCAACAACATGAACAAAACGCAAAAACGAAAGCGGATATTGCGCGTGCATTTGAAGATGCGGTCGTTGAAACTTTAGTGACAAAATGTCGACGCGCGTTGGAATTAACCGGCTTAAATAAATTAGTGATGGTGGGGGGGGTGAGTGCTAATAAAAAATTACGTGAAACCATTAAGCAATCTTTAGTGGCTGAGGTATTTTATCCGCGCCCAGAATATTGTACCGATAACGGAGCGATGGTGGCTTATGCTGGATGGTCGCGCCTATCAGCTGGGCAACATGAAGATTTAATTATTGAAGTTAAACCGCGATGGTCGATTACCACCCTAACTAGTCCTAACGCAAAATAATATCATTTTAATTTCGACAACTTAAAATTAACTTTATTCACCCATTTTTCTGATAATTCATCGGTCCTGAATATTCTTTTTCGGTATGATAATCCATATGATCACACAAGGAGAAAGAAATTATGGCCGATCCAAAAAATCAAAACGTTCCGAAAATTGCTAGTATTGTTAAAGACAATAAATTAACTAAAAAAACTTCCGACCAACGTCTGCAGCAAATATTAAATAGCGAAAATATTATAAGTTCTGAATATAGTGAATTCGATAATGAACTTTATGAAACTTGGTATAACAGTCTAAAAGTGGTGAGCCAGAATTCCACTATTGGAGCAGCAATTTTGAGCCAGGTGGCTGCGATTAGAGAATATGAAACAAAATCTGTGAACTCACATTCTCCCTATTATTTGCCTGTTTTAATTCGCGTGCTGCATGATGCCAACGCAGTTGTGCAAAACCCTTATGTCGATTTATCTCGATTTGCAGATACTACAAAGATGGTGAAAAAATTTGGCAATGAAATTCAACATTATCAAGCTTTGGGAGCAATTTTAGAGGTAGTAGCTATTGGTTTATTAACTACGGCAGCGTTGATGATTATTTATTGTGCCCCAATTAGCCTTCCATTAGCAGCTGGCATTGCAACCTTAGTGGTTCTAGGTTTGTTTGCGGGTACAGTTGGCACTGTTAATCTTCAAGGTTATCAATTTTTTAATCCGTTTGGTAAAGGTGCGCGCTATACGATGGCTGAAGAATTACATTCTGAAATGGAAAAAAGAACAAAACCCACCTGATGCACTATATTTAAATAGACATATTCAAGGAACACAAATATGAATAAATTCTATTTAAAATTAATGCTAGTAGTTATTGGCTCAAGTTTAACTTTTTCGAGTTTGGCTGTGGTTTCTTCGATGCGAGGAAATAGTTACACTGTGCATGCTGCACGCTGGAAAGAGAACAGTCATGGTCGCATGGTCTCGAGTCGATCACATCCCTCCGGTTTTGCTGGGGCTCGTGGACGGATTTTACCTGGAACAGCAGCTAATATGAGAGTTTCTAGAACCGTCACGCGTTAGTTCAATCTATTGAGATTGGGAATAATTCCAATCTCATTTTTTTCATCTAAGAATTCATCATTCTCATTTTCATCCTCTGAATCCGAATGGGTAAATGCATAACGTCGAGCTTCAATTTCCTGATGAAGATTTTTGAAAATACCAGGCTCGTATTTTCCGTTTTGAGATTTTTCTAAATCAGGTTTTGTTAGATTTTCTCGAGAAAAATGTTGGATATCGTTTAATAACGCAAAACGAGAATTCGCTAAAGAAGGCTTTTCGATTGCAATTGGGAGTGGAGGAGGTAGAGGAGGCGTGATTACTTGACTGATTGCAGTTGGAATTATTTCGGGAGTTTTATCGGGAATTTCAATTTTTAACTTGAGTTCTTCTACTTCTTCGATAATTGAATCTATTGTAATTGGTGGCAGGCAGGCGGTTTCTCGCGCTGTTTCTGCAATTAGAATATCTGAATTATGACAAGACATACTGGGTGCAGTAATAGGGTGCTCAGGAAGTAGTTTTAAAATTTCGGTTGCCTCGGCCTCGACGCTCTTTAATTGGATTTCTAACTCCTTGATTTCACTTTCATGTGAAGTAATCTTTAAAATTTCATGAATGGTATGAATTTTTAACGTTAATAATTTAGATTTGTGATTTAAATCTTCATTCTCTCGTAACAATTCAGTATTAATGGCTTTCAAAGCTGTTTCATATGATTTATTTCTCCAATATAGGCTAACGATTTTGCTTAAAATACTAAATAAATACGCGTTAGGATACGTGGTCGTTGCGATAAGAGAAAAATTATTATAAATAGAGTCAATAAAGCCGAGTTTTTCAGATTTATTTTGTGATTTAGCTAATAAAATTTTGGCAAGGTCAATCCATACTTGAAAAGTTTCATCTATTATTGCAATAAAGCGTTCATTTTGTCTGCGAGCAAAGACTTGTATGACATGAGCTAATATTCTTCTCGATTTTACAATTAATGAAACTTCTTTGCTTTTAGCAAGAAAATAATTAATTTTCTGCGCTGTGGGTATTAAGCTAAGATCATGTTTGATTTTAAAAAATAAATCAAATGCGGTTTTATATAATAAGCCAATCGTGTAATTATCGAAATCTTCATAGTAGATCGCAATTTTGGGTAGATTTTTCGCGCACTGTTTTTTTAAATGAGTGATGAGTGGTTTCAAATAAGAAGAAAAATCGGGATCAGCATGTAAGTTTGCAATGCCAAGGTAGCCTCGAGGATCGCCTAAGGCAGCACAGATAAAATAACAAAGATAAATACGTACGGCCAGTTGCTTGCTATATTGCGCATTTGAAAAAATAGCTTTTAATTTTTCTGCTGCATTAAGCCACGCGTCATTGAACATGGTGTAGCTAGTGGCTTCTTGAATTTTCCCACTCAGGTCAGCCGCGATCGGCAGAGTCCGTTCCGTATCATACTTATAAAGTTTAATCAGCGTATCCGTGATTAGCGCACGTCTTTCTAAAAATTCGGGATTTAAATAATTCAAAAAATCTGCCATAAACCGCCAAATCATCGACTTTGTATTTTTTGAATAACGTAACATTTTTATTCCGCATAAAAAATTTGAAAAGCTTAGATGAGCTTACGGGGATGGTAAAAAGGAATCAATATTCAGGGCTAGAATATCAAGAAATCGAAATGATTAATTCGCAACTCTCAAAATGTAATTTTGTTTTCGGTACCTTCACGCAAACGTTGAATGTTATTGCTGTGCTTCCATACGATTAACGCCGCAATAATGGCAAAAGGGAAGAAAACTGCAAAATTACCACCAATTAATAAATATATGGGCGCAGCAATGGCAGCCACCATAGAAGCTAATGAAACGTAGCGTGTTACGAATGCTACAATAGCCCATGTAATTAAAACAAAGATAAATGTCCAAAATGAGATGACAATTAATGTTCCTGCAGCAGTCGCGACCCCTTTGCCACCTTTAAATCCGTAAAATACAGGGAAAATATGGCCTAATACTGCTGCTAAGGCGACAAAACCGATTGCAGCACCATGTAAATTAAATGCATAACCGATGGCGACCGCAATGACGCCCTTAAGAATGTCGCCCACTAATACTAAAATACCCGCCGTTTTATTGCCGGTGCGAAATACATTGGTTGCTCCTGCATTTCCTGAGCCATGCGTGCGCGGATTGGGTAATTTAAGGGCTTTAGTGACAATATCTGAAAAAGAAATGGAACCGAGAAGATAGGCAATCACAAGACTAAAAAAAACGAGCATCGTAGAGTTCCTTATGTCTTAGGTTTTACTAATAGTATAATTAAGCATTGTTAATGTCCAATTGAGATTGGTTATTTAAATATTGTAATAAACGCCAACAAATTAATTCTACGGCGTAGTTTAAAGAATTGCGTCCACGAAATGGAATGCTATGCTGCTCGTGATGAATTTTATCCGCATCCATAATAGTAAGATCGAGCGCTAAAGTTTTAGGATTTAATCCATTCCAGTAATCATCTAAGCCTTTTATTTTTACGATGAATGATTTATGTGTTGTAGGCTCTAAAACAAATTGCAATTTTGCATAATTATTCGGAAAGGAGAGACGTTGTTGTAGCGCACCACCGGTTGCTTGATCAACAATTTCAACTTTTTTATCCGTGCGCTCCAACCAATTAACGAATTGTTGACTGGCCGTTTCATGATTTTCGCTGACAATTCGATCGGCAAAATGCGGAGTAAATTGCTGAGCCAGTTGTTGTAGTGCGGTTGAATTTGCCGAATGTAATTTGATTTCTAAATAGGGATAATGTACGCGATAACCAATTACGCATTCGGGATTATTTTGCATTAATGGATCTAGTTTTGAGGCAATTAAACTTTCGCTCACCCCATACAATAACCAAAATTGCCAATAACTGGGTGTTGCATAATTTAATTCAAGGAGTTTTGGCAGTACTACATTATCAAAAATCGGCAAACATTCATTCGGTGGTCCTGGTAACATGAAAATATCTTGCTGATTTTTTCGAATGTAACAAGCGGCCGCAGTACCATGCGGATTATAAATGACTTCCGCGTTTTTCGGCATTAAAGCTTGCTGACGGTTTGTCTCAGGAATGCCGAGTCCTTTATGCGTTAATATGTCCACAATCCATTGCCATGCTTGCTCATTGAATTCGAGTTCTAAATTCAGAGCGCGAGCTAATGCAATGCGAGTTTTATCATCGGAAGTTGGGCCTAAACCTCCAATCGTGATGACGGCAGAATGCGTTTGTAATAAATATGAAATTGCTTTTTCAATTTCATCGACATCGTCCCCCACGATCACTTGTTGGCCTGGAGTGAGGCCTTGATCCACAAATTTTTGCGTGAAATATTGTCCATTAGTGTTGAGAATATCGCCGTTAACGAGTTCATCACCTGTTGCAACGAGGCCAATTAATTTAGGTTTGATTGCCATTCAATTTCTATTTCGCGCATTCTTCTTCGATTTCGAGATACTGAATTTTATTGGGAACCTCTTTCCATTCATCAGCGTCGGCGGGCGGTTCTTTAATAGTAGTAATCATCGGCCATTTTTGTGCGAGTTTCGCATTTAATTCGATAAATTGTTTTTGATTTTCAGGCACATCATCTTCAGCATAAATGGCATCTACTGGGCATTCGGGCACGCAAAGATTGCAATCGATACATTCCTCAGGATCGATCACGAGCATGTTGGGGCCTTCGCGAAAGCAATCGACCGGACATACTTCGACGCAGTCGGTATATTTGCAGCGAATGCAACTTTCAGTAACAACAAATGTCATGTGCTTTACTCCTTGTAGCAAGCGAAAAACGCCAATGGGTAACAGAGTTGGCTCTTTTAGACTTGGTGATTATAGTGTAATCTAGCGTCCAGAGAAAGGGCACTTTGAGGATAAAAATGGTAAATCCACATGATATAAAACAATGGATTGAAGAAGGTTTAGCAGACAGTGAAGTTGCGGTAACAGGAGATGGTCGGCACTTTGAAGCTTTTGTCGTTTGTCCTGCATTTGCAGGCAAAAGTTTAATGGAGCGACATCGGATGGTGTATTCTGCGTTAGGTGATCGAATGAAAGCAGAAATACATGCTTTATCACTAAAAACGCTGACACCAGAAGAACAATCAAAATAAGAGGTTGCAATGAATACCAAAGAAACCATTCAAGAACAAATTACTTCGCATCCTGTAGTGTTATACATGAAAGGTACACCGGACTTTCCGCAATGCGGATTTTCGGGTCAAGTTGTTTCACTGCTCAAAAAATTAGGCGTTACCCCATTCGGCGTTGACATATTAGCGGATCCTGAAATCCGACAAGGGATTAAAGAATTTTCCAATTGGCCCACCTTACCTCAGCTTTACATTAAAGGTGAATTTGTAGGCGGATGTGATATCGTCACGGAAATGTATGGATCAGGCGATTTGAAAAAATTATTAGAAGCGGCTGAAGTTATCTAAACTTAGGCTGCAGTTCTTCTGAGTTAAAAGTCTCGCAAATGTAGGTTTCTCAAGGCCTTGGGGGTTTATTCAAATTCCCAAATATCTTTAATTTTTATTAATGTTGTGGCATTATCACGCAGCTGATAAATGCGCTTGTATTTGTTAACTTCATCTTGCTGAGCAGAAGAAAGGGAATGCGTCGCATCAAATTGCGCTAGCGCCTTATCGATTTCACTGACATAATTCTTATATATAGGCTGTTTCTTGAACATAAGAGTAAGACCTCGGGATAAAGGATTAACTACTATATTGTATACGGTATATGGATTCAAATTCTATGGTTAAAGATGAACTTAAACTGAAAGGCTTCACGTTTCAAGAGTTATTTACACCGGCCGGACTTGGCCGACTGGATAATGATTTTCTTGCTTATTTGAAAGCGTTAGATGAGCCTTTGCACGGAGACATTTTAAATTATCGCGCGGGTTTATTAAATGAACCTAAAGCCGTCAGTGATTTTATTATCGAAGCCGCACCCATTGTCGAAGCATTTTTAGCGGAATTATTTGGAATTAAAGAAGAAGTGGGTTTATTAGCCGCGAATATTCGTGCGCAAGATCCCATATTTAATTTTAAAAAACAATATGTGCTACGTGAAGCACGTCGCGCAACTAAACTGAGTGCGCAATTTCCCGCATTTCAAGAATTAGATGCATGGGTCTCGCAACAATTAAAAATTTTAAATTTAGATGATCGTGATCGTGAATTAGCGGTGGCGTATTTTGCGGAAAAAATTACTGCGGAACAAAATAGAGAAGCGCAAGATAATTTAATTGCTTGGTGTGTGCAAGCATTAGAAACTGAAGCAGGTCAGCAAGCGGTAAAAGGTTGGGTGAGTTTCCACTTACCGTATCATTTAAATTATGCGAATTTAGTTTCTGTAGAGAGGGTGCCTGATGATGATTTGGAGCGATTACAAGGTTTAGCAGAACGTTGGCGTCATCGTGAAGGATTTAAATTAACGGATCACCGGATGAATTTACGTGAAGTGTTAGATCACGTACATTATTGTGTTTATTGTCATAAAACCGATGGGGATTTTTGTTCGAAAGGATTTCCCGTTAAAAAAAATGCACCGGAGCAAGGTTTAAAAACTAATCCTTTACAGGAAATATTAACAGGATGTCCGCTGGAAGAAAAAATTTCCGAGATGCATTTTTTAAAAAGCATGGGATTTAATATCGGTGCTTTAGCGACAGTCATGATTGATAATCCGATGTGTCCTGCGACCGGACATCGTATTTGTAATGACTGTATGAAGGCGTGCATTTATCAAAAACAAGAACCCGTCAATATTCCGCAAATTGAAACGCGAGTATTAACCGATATATTGTCGTTGCCATGGGGTGTTGAAATTTATGATTTATTAACGCGTTGGAATCCGTTACGCAATCAACAATGGTTACCTCATGCCTATAACGGTAAAAAAATTCTAGTGATGGGAATGGGCCCAGCAGGATTTACCTTAGCTCATCATTTATTGATGGAAGGATTTGCCGTAGTGGGAATGGATGGTTTGAAAATCGAGCCGCTGGCCTGCGAATATAAACAACCCATTTTTTCTTATGATGAGATCAAAGAAAATTTAGATAATCGGGTTATGGCGGGTTTTGGAGGCGTTGCGGAATATGGCATTACCGTGCGTTGGGATAAGAATTTTTTAAAATTAATTTATATTACGTTGATGCGCAGACCCTATTTTCAAGTGTATGGCTCCGTGCGTTTTGGTGGAACAGTTACTGTTGAAGATGCTTGGGCTTTGGGTTTTGATCATTTGGCCATAGCGGTTGGTGCAGGTTTACCGCGTGAGTTAAAAATTCCGCATAGTTTGGCGCCAGGAATGCGTCAAGCCAATGATTTTTTGATGGCGTTACAATTAACAGGTGCGGCTAAATTTTCGAGTTTGGCGAATTTACAAGTTCGCTTGCCCGCCGTTATTATCGGTGGCGGATTAACTGGAATTGATACTGCAACCGAAGTTCAGGCTTATTATATTGCGCAAGTGGAAAAAGCGCATTATCGCTATAAAATTTTAAGTGCGCATTTTGGTGAATCCGAATTACGTGCGCGCTTTGATTGTCATTCACTGGAAATTCTCGATGAATATTTACAGCATGCGGAAATTATTCAGCACGAGCGTGCATTAGCAAAACAAGAAAATCGACACCCCAATTTTATTGAACTCATTCGTCAATTTGGTGGAGTAACGGTTGCTTATCGACGTTCTATGCAAGAATCACCTGCATATCGACGCAATCACGAAGAAGTCGAAAAAGCTTTTGAAGAAGGCATTTATTATGCCGAAGGTTTAGAACCGATTGCTGTCGTCCTTGATGAAAAAGGTTTTGTGAACGGATTAAAATGTTGTGTGCGCATTATTAATGAAGAAGGTGAATGGATGGATTCTGATGCCATTCGAATAATGCCTGCAAAATCTATTTTTGTAGCGACGGGCGCTAAACCAAATATTGCTTATGAATACGAAAATCGCGGCACATTTAAACGTGAAGGTGATAATTATCAACGTTTTGAAGACATCGACGATCAGTTGGAAAAAGTGGATGAACTTAATAATGTGAAAGCGCCGCCATTTGGACCATTTACCAGTTATCAAAACGATAATAAGCGGATTTCATTTTTAGGTGATACGCATCCTGTATTTCATGGGAGTGTCGTAAAAGCGATTTCTTCCGCTAAACAAATGTATCCCTTTATTACGCATGCGACATTAAAACAACCTCAGCTTGGAAAAGATGAAGAATATCGTTATTTTCGTAAACAAATGGAAGGTTTATTTCAAGCGACTGTTGTGAGCGTGGAAAGACATCGCGACGATTTATTGGAATTAATCGTGCGTGCACCGATGGCTGCCCGAAATTTTAGACCGGGACAATTTTATCGAATTCAAAATTATGAAGTGGATGCACCTAAATTAGGTGAAACGAGTTTGCAGACGGAAGCGATGGCTATGTTAGCCTCCAAGCATTCACAAGATTTCGATAATTTATCTTTTTTGGTGATGGAGCGTGGGACCAGCACGCGTCTCGTGGCTACCTTTCGTCCAGGTCAAGCGCTGGCAATTATGGGGCCTACCGGTGTTCGTAGTAAGGTTACGACTGATAATGAAACAGTGATGATCATCGGTGGGACGATGGCCATGGCGCAAGCACACTCCTTGGGGCCCGCGCTCAGGGCGGCTGGCAATCGGGTAGTGTTTGTGGCTTGCATGGATGACCATAACGGCTTTTACAATCAGCAGGCGCTCGCACACTCAACGGATGCGATTTTATGGGTGTCAGCCCAGGGTGAGGCGATTAAGCCTATGCGGGAACAAGACGCTTCCACTTGCGGCGAGTTAATTGAAGCTTTACGTAGTTATGCGTTAGGAGATTTACATACTCTAGGTAAACCCCCTATCCATCTGCAAGATATTGATCGAGTAGTGGTAGTAGGTTCTTCGGATTTAATCCGCAGAGTGACTGAAGCTCGTAAAGGTCTACTACATGAATTCTTTCGACCGGATACGCAATTTGTAGCCTCGGTGTATGGACCGATGCAATGCATGCTCAAAGGCGTGTGCGCGCAATGCCTACAGTGGCAAATTGATCCCATCACCGGAGAACGCACGAAAGCAGTATACGCCTGTTCGTGGCAAGAGCAGCCTATGGAGCTGATCGATATCAACAACATCGACGAACGTCTGCAACAGAACGGGGCACAAGAGGTTCTGACTGATGCCTGGCTGGACTATCTGTTTAAAAAATATGATATAATCAAAATATGAGCTGGATGATTGAGGGTACGGCAATGTATAAACAAATCTCATGTCAAGAAGCTTATGAATTAATCAACCAAGGAAATCTTCTCATCGCAGATGTACGCGATAAGTTGAGTTATGATGCTGAACACATTAATAATGCGGTGCATTTATCAGTATCAACATTCAACGAATTTTGTCAGGGTACACATCGAGAACTGTCGATTTTAGTTTATTGCTACCACGGTATTAGTAGCCAATCTGTAGCACAACACTTAGTGGATCATGGCTTTTCGAAGGTGTACAGTTTGATTGGTGGATTTGAAACATGGAAGTCACATCAGCCTGCTTCAGATAAAAATTAAAATGTGAGTGACTTTTTTTAAATGGCCAAAGCAAACTTTGCTCCTAAAATTCCGGAATTTTACGTTCCATTAACGAAAGCCCCCGAAGTTTTATCCGAAAAAAATCGCGAAGCACAGATCAAACGCGTCACCCAATTATTACAAGATAAAAATGCAGTTTTAATTGCGCATTACTATACGGACCCCGATGTGCAGGCATTAGCAGATTATTCAAAAGGTTTTATTGGTGACTCTTTAGCGATGGCGCAATTTGGCGCGGAATCCACAGCAGATATTTTAATTGTGGCGGGCGTTCGATTTATGGGTGAATCCGCTAAAATAATTAGTCCCGAAAAAAAAGTTTTAATGCCAACTTTGCAGGCCACTTGTTCTTTAGATTTAGGCTGCCCACCTGATGAATTTGCTGCATTTCGGGCGCAATATCCGGATCGCGTGGTTGTTGTCTATGCCAACACTTCTGCTGCAGTAAAAGCGCAAGCGGATTGGGTGGTTACTTCATCCAATGCGTTAGCCATTGTGGATCATTTAGATGCGCAAGGTGAAAAAATATTATGGGCACCGGATCGTTACTTAGGTGCTTATATTAAAAAAGAAACTGGGGCTGACATGGTGTTGTGGCAAGGTTCTTGCATCGTGCATGAAGAATATAAAGCACAATCACTTCGTGATTTAAAAGCAGAATATCCAGATGCAGCGGTTCTCGTGCATCCGGAATCGCCGGCTTCTGTAGTTGCATTAGCAGATGTAGTGGGCTCAACAAGTCGTTTGTTGCAAGCCAGCCAAGAAATGCAGAATCAAACATTCATTGTCGCGACTGATCGCGGCATATTTTATAAAATGCAGCAGCTTTCCCCGCATAAAATCTTTATCGAAGCTCCTACTGCAGGTCATGGTGCAACGTGTCGTAGTTGCGGACATTGTCCGTGGATGGCGATGAATACCATCAAGCAATTGGAGCAAACTTTATTAAAAGAAGATAATGAAATTTTATTGGATCCTGCTATTATCGCAAAAGCGCGCATACCTTTGCAGCGCATGTTAGATTTTTCCAAAAAATAAAGGATAATAAACGGTGAGCGATAATATTGATCACGAGTTTTTTGCTCGTAAAATTGAAAAATTAGGCTTAGAAAAATTTAAATATCATATTTTTTTGTGCTGCGATCAATCTAAACCAAATTGCTGCTTAAAAGAAAAAGGTTTGGAATCTTGGGAATATTTACGAAAAAGATTGGATGAATTAGGTTTAAGTGGTGAAGGTGGAGTTCAACGTACAAAAGCTAATTGTTTGCGTATTTGCAATCAAGGTCCGATCGCTGTGGTATATCCGGATGGAGTTTGGTATCACTCTTGTACTCCCGCCGTATTAGAACGCATTATTCAAGAACATTTTATTCAAGGTAAACCGGTTGAGGAATATACTTTTTTTCAAGGGAATTTATGCGACGTCAAATAGGCATTTTACGCAAAATGAAAGCAGAGTGGGCAGAGCCGGTTGAATATCATCTGCATTTATCGACAGCGGAAATTCCTTTAAATGCTGCATTGGGAAAATCTATTAGCATTTGTTATACCGGAAATATTTTCTGTATTCAGTGCGATCGCAAAATTAAAAAAAGTTTTCAACAAGGTTATTGTTTTCCGTGCTACCAACGTTTGTTGGAATGCAATTTATGTGTGATTCATCCCGAACGATGTTCGGTGGAACAGGGTACTTGTGCGTTAAACGATTGGGCACATGAACATTGTCATCACACGCATATTGTTTATTTGGCTAATACTTCGGGTTTAAAAGTAGGAATTACGCGCGAAACGAATATGAAAACGCGTTGGGTCGATCAGGGTGCTGTGCAAGCAGTTCCTATTTTTAAAGTTAGCAACCGTTATCGTGCTGGTGTGATCGAAGTTTTATTGAAAAATCACGTGAAAGATAAAACGAATTGGCGCGTAATGTTAAAAAACCAAGTTGAAACGCTGGATTTAGCGCTGCATCGTACCGAATTATTTGCAAAAATTGAAACATCGTTACCTTACACTGCCAAAGATTTTTTGGCGGATATTCAATGTTTAAATGAGACTCCAGTGGCGCTTGCCTATCCATGCCAAGCTTACCCACAAAAATTAACTTCTTTATCATTCGATAAAAATCCCACGGTGGAAGGAACTTTGATGGGCATTAAAGGACAGTATTTATTATTGGATACGGGCGTTATTAATTTGCGAAAATTTGGCGGCTATGAAGTTGAGGTTAGTCTTTAGTGTTGGCAGATTTCTTCGCACATTATTTTAATGCAATCGGCATTACGGGTGTTGCCTTAGTTTTAGTGGCTTATTTTTTATTGCAGATTGATCGGCTGAATCAAGATCACATTTCTTATTCCCTGACTAACTTGGTCGGTTCGGGATTTATTTTAATATCTTTGCTCTATACTTGGAATTTGTCTTCATTCATTATCGAAATATTTTGGTTAGCGATTAGTTTATTTGGATTAATTAAATCAATTTATCGCAAAATTAAGTCATCACCCACAACAATTTAATTATTTTTTAATATTAATTCCCATTTTTCCCCTTAAACTTGATCTAACAAAAATGCTCTGTTTAAATCACTGAGGCATTAAATTTCGCGCTGAATTTTTCAAGCTTGTACGCATAGGGGGTGAAAAAAGTCAGCACTATTT
>Ga0351867_10090_pt1 | contig 27131 bp, 23 predicted proteins | sample TotcelHFGM3001M8_FD_206779 | JGI IMG/M metagenome (GOLD analysis project Ga0351867, IMG submission 206779) | Enriched cells from coal bed in the Powder River Basin, Montana, United States - Total cells FGM rep2 HSBNCT.FGM.300.1.M8 ...
GGCCGTTGCGCTCTATTGTTAACATGGTTAATCATCTAAGCGATGATTTGGAGTTTTGGATCGTTACGAAGGATCACGACTTGGGTGATACCTCACCCTACGCGGATATTCGGCCGAATATATGGCAGCGATTGGGCGGTGCAATGGTATATTATTTGCCACCTAGGAATTGCACCTTAAAAAGAATGGCAAATCTGATCGCTGAGACACCATATGATGTATTGTACTTAAACAGTTTCTTTGAACCGATCTTTACCATAAAACCATTGCTGGCACGCAGATTTGGGTGGTTACCTAAAAAGCCCGTCATCGTTGCGCCACGTGGCGAATTTTCGCTTGGAGCAATCAAACATAAATATTTTAAAAAGTTTATTTATATCCAAATCGCTAAACTAGCCCAATTATATGAAAATGTTACTTGGCAAGCGTCGAGTGAGCATGAGGCGCAGGATATTGTCAGGGTTTTGAATGAGAACCCCGCGACCATCCGTGTAGCGCCGGACTTGCATGGTCGTCCAAGCCCCAACGTGCCCATTGAAACTTCTATTCAGCTAAAAACTGCTGAAACAGAAATGAAAATTGTTTTTCTTTCCCGCATTTCACCGATGAAAAACCTAGGCTATGCATTGGACGTTTTATGCAAAATTAAATCGAGTGTAATTTTCGACATTTATGGTCCTGCTGAGGATATTGCCTATTGGAAAAGCTGTAAACGACTTATGAAGAAGTTGCCTCTCAATGTGTCTGTGAATTATTTGGGCAGCGTACTTCCTGAACAAGTGACATCTATTTTCAGTTGCTATGATTTGTTCTTTTTTCCAACCCTTGGTGAAAATTATGGACATGTGATAGCCGAGGCCCTATCGGTTGGCACCCCTGTTCTGCTGAGCGACCAAACTCCTTGGCGTGATCTGCAGAGAGATCGATTGGGTTGGGATATTCCTCTTAAGTATAGAGATAGGTTTGCTAGCATCGTTGATGAGATGTCGGCGATAACACAGTTAGAAAGAAATGCGTGGCGCTTACATATAAAACATGAAATAGCAAGGCGCTTGGCAGACCCGCAGGTTTTTGAAGCAAATCGTGAATTGTTTAGGCATGCGATGCAGAAATGATTATTGGAGGTATACTACAACCTATGTTCGCAGATAAAACGCTGCTCATAACCGGAGGGACAGGTTCGTTTGGAAATGCCCTGCTGAACCGCATTCTGACAACGGATGTTGGGGAAATCCGTATCTTCAGCCGTGATGAGAAGAAGCAGGACGACATGCGGCACAAATACAATAGTTCTCGGCTCAAATTCTACATAGGCGATGTGCGCGATTTTGACAGTATTAATGCCGCAATTCGCGGTGTTGATTTCGTCTTCAGTGCAGCGGCGTTGAAACAGGTGCCATCCTGTGAATTTTACCCTGTTGAGGCGCTAAAAACCAATGTATTGGGTACTGAGAATACCCTTAAGGCTGCGATACAACAGAAAATTCGACGTGTGGTCGTGCTCAGCACGGACAAAGCGGTACATCCCGTAAATGCCATGGGAATGAGCAAAGCGCTCATGGAGAAGGTGACGGTTGCCATGAGCCGAAATCTTTCGGAAAGAGACACGGTCATGTGCAACACACGGTATGGAAACGTTATGGCCTCCCGTGGGTCGGTCATCCCGCTCTTTGTCCGACAGATCAGGAAAGGCGAGCCCATCACCATCACAGACCCGGAGATGACCCGCTTCATGATGTCGCTGCCTGATTCCGTCGATCTAGTGCTCTTTGCTTTTAAACACGGTTTTCAGGGAGACACCTTCGTTCAGAAGGCCCCGGCGGCCACCATTTTAACCTTGGCGGAATCACTCAAGAGGATTTTCAATGCAAGCAACGAAATTCAGATATTAGGTACGAGGCATGGGGAGAAGAAGCATGAGTGCCTAGTTAGTCGAGAAGAAAAGGCACGCGCTGAAGATATGGGAAATTACTATCGGATTAAACCGGATGGTCGTGACCTAAACTACAAGAAATATTTTGTCGAGGGGGAACAATTGATTTCAATGGGCGAGGATTATACCTCGGAGAACACCAAGCGCCTTGACATTGATCAGATGGTGGAGTTGTTGATGAAGCTGGAGTTTATCCAAGAGTCGTTGGCAGGCGACAATAAAGGATCGGGCGTCTGATGAAACGTCGGATCATGACCATCGTTGGGACCCGTCCAGAGATTATCAAGTTAAGCCGAGTTATTGCAGAATTAGAGCGACATACGGATCACATCCTGGTCCACACAGGGCAGAATTTCGACTTTGAGCTAAACGAGATATTCTTCGTTGAGATGGGGATTCGGAAGCCGGATCACTTCCTCGGTGCAGCCGGCGGCAGTACCGCTGAGACTATTGGAAACATCATCATTAGGTCTGATGCGGCGATGGAGGAGGAGACGCCGGATGCCGTTCTTCTTTACGGCGACACCAATAGCTGTTTGTCCGTAATCTCGGCGAAACGCAGAAAGATCCCGGTTTTTCATATGGAGGCTGGAAATCGCTGCTTTGATCAAAGAGTTCCAGAGGAATTAAACCGTAAGATTGTTGATCATCTAAGTGACATCAATATAACCCTGACTGAACATGCTCGGCGTTACCTGATCCGTGAAGGATTGAAGCCGGAAACGATCATCAAGACCGGTTCATCGATGCTTGAGGTCCTCAATCACCATCAGCCGCAAATCGAAGCATCCACCGTGTTAGATCGTTTGAGCCTGACCCCTCAGGAGTTTTTCGTTGTGAGTGCACATCGAGAAGAGAATGTCGATTCCCCCCGTAACTTTCAGGATTTTTTGGATACCTTGGGGGCGATACAAGACCAGTACGGGTTGCGGGTCATCGTTTCAACCCATCCCCGTACCCGGATGAAAATGGAGTCGCTTGGCATCGAAAGACTAAGGGCGAATATCGAATTTATAAAGCCGCTTGGCTTTCAGGACTACATCAAACTGCAGATGAACGCATATTGCGTTATCTCCGACAGTGGCACTATTACCGAGGAGTCTTCGATTCTTGGATTTCCCGCCATTACGATCCGCCAAACACATGAACGGCCAGAAGGGATGGATGAGGGGACATTAATCATGGCCGGGCTTGAAAAGGAATCCGTGCTGAATGCCATTGACATCGTAACGACACAAGCCAAAGAGAGTCCTCATGGGTTTCGAATGATCCCGGACTATGAAGTCGAAAACGTATCGAAGAAAGTGGTCAGGATAATCATAAGCTATATTGACTATGTGAATCGAACGGTTTGGAGCAAGGGGCTATGAAAAGGATCCTGCTTCTTGGTGCCGCCGGTATGGCGGGTCATGTGATGGCCCTATACCTGGCAAAGAATCCGGAATACGAAATCATACCTTGTGCCCGAAAAGCGATTACTTCGGATACGATCGTTTTGGATGTAACCGATTTTTTAAAGGTAGAGAATGTTCTTCGTGCCAACCAGCCAGACATTGTGGCCAATTGCGTCGGCCTGCTTGTTCAGGCGTCTCAGGAACGGATAGATCAGGCGATCCTGCTCAATAGTTATCTCCCGCAGTTCCTTGCCCGACTGGGCAGGAAATATGGATTCAAGCTAGTTCATATCAGCACGGATTGTGTTTTTTCCGGCGATCGTGGTGGGTATTCGGAGGATGCTTTCCGCGATGGCGATACGCCCTATGCGCGGACTAAAGCCCTTGGGGAAGTGATTAACGATGTCGATTTGACCTTACGGACCTCGATCATCGGCCCGGAGTTGAAACAAGACGGCACCGGGCTCCTTCATTGGTTCCTAACTCAGAAGGGCGTGATCAAGGGGTATGCGAGAGCCTATTGGTCGGGCGTTACCACCCTCGAATTGGCCAAGGCTGTTGATCATTGTATTAGCCAAGAGGTGACAGGTCTGGTCAATCTCACGATGAGCCGAAAGATTTCGAAATTTGACTTGCTGGTGGAATGCCAAAAGGTCTGGGAGCATTATCAAGTTCGGGTTATCTCCGATGAGACCCATATCTCTGATAAAAGTCTGATTTCCCGCCGGACCGATCTGCTGTTCCCCCTTCCCCCCACTTATTCGGTCATGCTCACCGAACTTCGGGATTTTATGAACCAACACTCTGACTGGTATCCCCACTACCTCCGTTAATCTTTCCCCAATATTTGCATCAACCTTATTAAAACCTTGATTTTTATTAATTCTATGAATAACCGTGCCTCAGGCAATCATTTCATTCCCGCCTTGCGACTTAATATTCCATTGAGAATTAGATGCTTCATAATTTTTTCATGAATTGTTTTAATTTTCTTTTTAGGTTATTCGTATAACTAGCGAAATATTGACTTCGCTCCGTCCACACCAATGAGAATTCTAATAGTATCTCAGTACTATTACCCTGAACCCGTAGAGAAGATTCACGATTTAGCCCGCGGATTAGTCCAAAAAGGCCACAAGGTTCAAGTTATCACAAGCTTCCCCTGTTATCCCGCAGGCAGAATTTATCACGAATATCGACAGAAATTTATTATGAATGAAGAACTTGATGGTGTCTCAATCACCAGGATACCTCAGGTTCCCGACCATAGTCGTTCGGTATTCAGGCGCGCACTGTATTATCTTTCCTTTGCCTTTAGTGCAACTATTGCCGGGTTAGCAAATCGTCGATCGGTAGATCTCATTTTAGTTTATCAAGCTGCGTTGCCGGTTGGCCTAAGTGGTCGGCTTATTAGCTATCTTCGCGGTGTCCCCTTGGTTCTTGATGTTGTTGATCTATGGCCAGAAAGTGTAGTAGCAAGCGGAATGCTAACCAATGAATTTGCTATTAAGCTCATTCGCAAAGCTGCGGAATTCATCTACAGGGGAGCAAATCACGTTATCGTTGTAACAAATGGATTTAAGAGGCGTCTTACCAAAATGGGCATCCCTCAAGATATGATTAGCGTCATCCATAACTGGATGCCAACCTCCACGTACCACGTTGTGAAACCACGAGCCGATTTAGCCGAGAGTGAGAACTTGGCAGGTCGTTTTAATGTCATTTATGCTGGTTCAATGGGACCAGTACAAGACCTTCACACGGTGCTTGCTGCTGCCGCTCTGCTAACCGATCTTCCTGAGATTCAGTTGGTCCTCATTGGGGATGGTTTAGAGTATGAGGACCTGGTCAAGTCTGCAAAACAGCGTAACCTAAATAATGTCCGGTTTCTTGGACGCCGCCTTCCCGAAGAAATGCCGGGTTTTTATGCGCTCGCAGATGTTCTTCTCGTTCATTTAAAGCCAGACCCTTTATCCGATGTATCCATCCCATCGAAGACTTTTGCCTATATGGCCTGTGGTCGTCCCGTATTGATGGCAGTTAAGGGGGAAGCTCAAGAATTTGTTAAGGAAAATTATTTTGGGATAGGTGTTGAACCATCTAATCCGAGAAAGATGGCGGAAGCTATAAGGTGTTTCTATGCTCTTCCGTCGGAAAACCGCAACTGCATGGGGCAAGCCGCCCTGAATGCATATTCCAGAAGCTTTTGCTCTGAAGTCCAAATATCTAAATTTGAGAACATCCTGACTGCAATTGTTCAAACTAAGAAGCAATGATATGAATATAGGTACCATATTAGTAACAGGTTGTAACGGATTTCTAGGTAAGACGATATTGTCCCAGTCCTTGAGGGAAGGCCTAAAAGTATTAGGGACCGATATATCAGATGCCTCCGCGACCCCTGGTATCGCATACAAAAAAGCAGATATTACAAGGCCGGAGGAATTGGTTGATGCCTTGGGTAACCTGTCCACGGTCATCCATGCTGCGGGTTTAGCACACGTTTTTACTCCGACTGCCAGATCAGATGACCAATTTTTTCTGATCAATGAAATCGGCACTGAAAATGTTGCAAAAGCTGCGGCTCAGGCGGGAGCTAAACGTTTTATACTTATTAGTTCCGTTTCCGTTTATGGTCCATACACAATTGGCATCTACGATGAAAACACGCCGTGCCATCCGATTGGTCCCTATGCCCTATCTAAATACCATTCAGAACTGCGAGCTATTGAAATTGCTTCCAAATCAGGAATGGCGCTTACAATTCTCAGATTGGCAACCCTCTATGGCGAAGAAGACCCCGGGAATGTGTACCGTCTGATGCATATGCTTGATAACGGGCGTTTTCTTTGGATAGGGGACGGAAAGAACAGAAAAAGCCTTTTATATAAAGGCGATGCCGCCCGAGCCGCCATAGCGGTTGCGGCTCGCACCGCAACCGGGGTAAGTGTGTACAATGTTTCCGCTCCTCCTTGCTCCATGCGGGATATCGTGGATGGCCTTGCTATAGCGCTTGGAAAAAAGCCATTGCCTGGTCGAATTCCGGCCTCAGTTGCGATGCACGCCTCCAATGCTTTCTCCATCTTTCCATACAAAGGTTTCTCCAGATTGTCAACAACTCTTCACAAATGGCTGGCGGAGGATGTTTATGATACAAAACGCATTGAAAGCGACTATGGGTTTCATCCACAGGTTAGTCTCATTGAAGGGTTGAAGCGCGAAGTTCTATGGTATCGAAAGTGCTAACGCAGAACACTTCACTGAAAACCTCTCTCGTCAATCATAAATTATGACTGCGACTGTACTGTATATATCAACTACCTTCCTGGGAGCCGTTGGCGGGTTATTAATCGCAAGTTTCGCCGGAAATTTTGGGCTGCTTGATCATCCCAACGAAAGAAGTTCTCATTCCGATCCCACACCGAAGGGTGGGGGAATTGGAATCCTCGGGGCATTTGTTCTGGTCTCTGCGCTAGCATCATTTCCGCCGATTTTCTGGGGCCCAGTGGTGTTTATTGCGGTAATAGGTTTTTTGAATGATATTCTTGATTTTTCGCCGAAACTGCGCTTGCCTTTCCAGGTTGCTGCCGGGGGGGTTTTTGCAATTGGGGCTCTTAATAACCCTATGCTTAATTTAAGCGGGTTTTTTCTGGTAGCATGGATTGTGCTGGCGACGATTTTCATTGTGGGCACCGCCAATTTCTACAATTTCATGGACGGCATCAACGGTATTGCCGCAATTTCTGGTATCGTGGGTTTCGGGCTTTTGGCACTCTATCTTGATATTACTGACGGGAATTCTCCCCTGAAACTTTTGGCCCTCGGTCTTGCAACCGCGTGCGCCGGCTTTTTGCCGTTCAATTTTCCCGGCGCAAAGGTGTTTATGGGAGATGTGGGTAGCCTCCTCCTTGGATTCCTTTTCGGAGGAATGGCAGTTTCACTGGCCAAAACCCTTTTGGATTTTATCTGCCTTGCAAGCTTCCTCTTCCCTTTTTATGCCGACGAATTGACTACCATGGCTGTACGCATAAAAGACAGAGAGAACCTTCTCCATCCGCACCGCAGGCATCTCTACCAATTGCTGGCAAACGAGAAAGGGATTTCCCACTGGAAGATTTCAGTACTTTATGGTTTTATGCAACTGTCAATTGGTGTTAGTGTCATATTTTCCCGAAGCGCCGGATGGTTCATTGTATTAATCCTATTGGGGATTTACTTTTCCGCCTTCGCCGCAGCGAGTTACTTCCTGCGCTCGTTCCAGGCTCAACGTGCAGTTTCAGCTACCCAAAAATAGAATATAGACGAATGAAAGTTTAAATTACCAATATGTTTAATTGCAACCTCAAATTATTAAGAAAAATGAATGGCAATTGGACTTTGGCATTTATTGTTACCGTGTTCAGCTTATTCGTGTACTCGACTGAGTGGGTTCGAATGAATTTTATGGAACACTATTTTCATAATAAATATTATGACATGGCCATTGACAGAGGAATACAAATCATAAGAAAGAGAGCAATTCTTAGGAAATCAAGTAATGAATCTATGAATAGAATTTGCGAAAAATGGGATAATCTCATGGAGGTCTTAGTCGAAAGACACATAACTTTCGCAAAGAATCAATGGAATGAATTTAGGACCTTTTTTGTTTATGATGAAATCAATTTTGGTGGAATTGAAACTCTCTTTATAAGAATCCGGTTTATCATCGGGGATTACTTAGTAGACGCGTTTCATTCCTGGAAAAATTTCAACAAATTTTGCAATGCAAAAAAGCCCTACGTTCTTCAGTTAGGTTATATAGATAATGATTTAAATCCAGCTTTGGGAAAACTTACCAACTTTAATTATTCAGGAGGTATTGCTCTTGACTATAATCTTCGAAGTATTGGCGCGAATCTCGGAAGCATAAAACCCATTGTAGCGATTCGTCTTCGAAACATCAGAGAGGAAACACGTGTCAAACCGGAAAATCTAAGCCTATGGATAAGTAATGATAACAAACTTTACTGTAAGTATTCCGGCAAAATAACATTTTCTAATGAATCCCGAGCAATGACTCTCGATCACCTTGACATCGTTGGTCAATTTTTAAAAATCCATTGTGATTATAAAGACGTTAAATATACTTTTGAAGAGAATTTTAACAATTTTTTAAATATTTATGGTCCTCCTCTTTTTCAATAAAAATGATCTTAAATGTTAAACTATCGTTGACCTTTTCGGTGGCCTTCCAAAGGACAACATTGTGGTGTGATCCCCTAGCGTAGAAAATAGTCTTCAACAGCCCGCATGGGGATATCCAGACGATAGAGGTGCTAGTGCTGGATCAAGAGCCGGACAGCATCCCGGTCTAAAGGACTGGGAGGTAGGGAAGCTGCAAGTTGGCCCCACCTTGGCACGCCTTTGTTTGCGGCAAAAAGTTGTTCCCGATTGCCAAGCCTCTGTTCGTGGCGGAATATTTGGTGTGAAATGAATTTTTTAAAGAAATCCATTGATACTATTTTCTTTATTAAAGTTGCTATCGATCTTTTCCTGGTTTTTTTCTCTTATTTCTTTTCCTATTTGGTAAGATTTGAATTCTCCATATCTCGTCTAGATCTCTTCTCTATCCGAAATACCTTACCCTTCATCATATTAATAAAATTAATTGTATTTTTTTATTTCCGGTTATACCGGGCTATATGGCGATATTTCAGCATTCTGGATATTATCAATCTGGCTAAAGCTGTTTTTGTTGCCAATCTGGTAATTATTTTAGCTATATTCATTTATAACCGATTTGAAGGATATCCACGCTCCGTTTTTTTGTTTGACGGAATTCTATCTTTTCTTCTCCTGGGAGGCGCCCGCCTTGCTATTCGCATCCACTTTTCCAGCAAATCTCCAAAGGATTTTTTTCCTTTTTTGGGCAAAACGTTTCAAGGCAAACCTCTTTTGATTTTAGGAGCTGGTCAGGCAGGAGAAAAGGTAATCCGAGAAATTAATGATAACCCTAAAATCGGTTTTTACCCCATGGGTTTTCTTGATGATGATCAAACCAAAATCGGCCGGACGCTCCAGGGAATTCCCATATTGGGAAAAATTGACGATATTTCTGAGATTTCATCGGATTTCGAAGAAATCCTGATTGCTATCCCTTCGGCGAAAGGCGAACAGATGCGCCGAATAGTAGAGGTCTGCGACAAAAGCGGAAAAAAATTCCGGACGTTGCCGGCGATTGGGGAATTGATCGACGGTTCGGTTTCCTTAAAGGCCATACGGGAAGTGACCTTGGGGGATTTGCTTGGACGAGAGGAAGTGCTTTTGGATCGAAAAGAAATCGGTAACTACCTCCAAAATAAACGAATCTTGGTTACCGGTGCGGGCGGATCCATCGGTTCGGAATTGGTCCGCCAAATTTCAAAATTTTACCCGCATTCTTTGGCCTTATTGGAGATGAGTGAACACAACCTGTTCCAGATTGAAATGGAGGGCAGGCAGCGATTTGGGTTCATTCCGATCCGGTCTTTTTTGGTAAATATTCAAGACCGGAAAGCCTTACAACACGTATTTAATGAATTCTCGCCTCAGGTGGTTTTTCACGCGGCCGCCTACAAGCATGTGCCCATACAGGAAATCCATCCCTGGGAAGCCGTTTTTAATAATATTCTGGGCAGTCGCAACCTCTTTGAGGCATCCGTTGCCGGAAACGTTGAAAAATTTGTCTTGATTTCTACGGACAAGGCCGTTCGTCCCACCAATGTGATGGGCGCCAGCAAACGAGTGACTGAAATGCTGATGGAGCGGTTCAGCCTCAACCATCAAGCCCTTTTTATGTCCGTTCGCTTTGGAAACGTCCTGGGCAGTTCCGGCTCGGCGGTTCCTTTGTTCCAGGAGCAAATAGCCCGCGGAGGGCCGGTGACGGTGACTCACCCGGAAATAACCCGCTACTTCATGAGTATTCCCGAGGCGGCCCAACTGATTCTTCAAGCCGGAGCTTTCGGCAAGGGAGGAGAAATATTTATTTTGGATATGGGAAAGCCGGTGAAGATCATCGATTTAGTCAAAGATTTAATCAGGCTGCATGGGTTGGAACCGGAGAAAGACATTCCCATTCAATATGTTGGGCTCAGGCCGGGGGAAAAACTTTTTGAGGAATTAATAACCGCCGGGGAAAATATTTTGACTACTTCCCATAAAAAAATATTGGTACTCAAAAACGATAATACCGACCATTCCCAATTAATGAGGCAGATCGATGAGCTATTGGAGATCAGTCGGAACTTTAAGGCCAACGATATCAAAAATAAATTGAAAGAAATGGTGCCGGAATATACCCCTTTTTTTGACAATTTGATCACAATGTAATTCATTTTTCGTTTCGAGAGTATGTGCGCTTCAAGGAAGGCGTGACGCTTACCCGCTTGACGTTGGATGACGTGGGGGGTGGCAACTGGACTTCAGAGCATATGCGCTATGGATATCTTTTTGATGAATATCATTATAAAAGTCGCTTGGGAATGGTTCCGTGGGTACCCCCGACAGGGAGGTGTGCTGTCTGGCCTCGGTTAATATGCGGCCACGGGATAACGGGCAATCTGCTTGAGGGTCTCATGACCCGATTTTTTGGAGGATATTTTTTTTTAGGTTCGTGATGGTCTGACGGTAATGCTTCGGTAAAAATCTGGCCAGATCGCTATACAGGTCTTTTTCCTTTGCAGCGGCGATTATTTCCGTCAAGTCTTCCTGCCGGTAGTCCTTCCCGTACCATTTCATTTTTTCGCGAATGTAATCCTCTCTTAGGGGGATTCCCTTCGACAGTAGATACCACAAGTCAAAATAATCTCGGCCTTTGCTGCGCGTCAGGATTGCCCTGGTCTTCTCAGCCAGAAGTTCTTCCGCATCGAGATGAACGACCAACGGATAGCTGACCAGCGGAAAAGAAGTTTCAATGAGAGAAACGGATCTAGTGAGGGCTTTCTCCCGCTGCGAAAATTCCAGACGGATCGTTAAAGAACGCGATCCTTTGTATGAAAACTTCAGTTGGCCGTTAAATGAGTCATGCTTGATCGTAAATTTTCCTTGCTCCAGAGAGGGCATTTCGGCTTTTAGATCAATGGTCGCCGTTTCCACCGTCTGCCGGAGCTGATCCGAGCTTTGCAGGGTGCTGAAATCCAGGTCTTCGGAAAAACGGAAAGAACCATAGTGAAAGTGGATGGCTGTCCCGCCCTTGAAAAAGACATTCCGGCTTTCCTTCAAGGCATAAAATGAGCGGAGAAAAAGCAATTGCAAATACTCCCTCATGATCGAGGCCTCATCTATCTTGAACTGCCTTGCCAGTTCGCCGATTTGTTCCGTTGTCATCATATTTTGATTTCCTTTAATTTATTAAGAAAAGGCGGGTAGCCTATTTTTTGACACATTTTATGAAAATCTTTTTTGTTGATGGGGGAGTAGTCCAAATCCTCGAATTCTATCCTTCGCAATCCCTTGGAGACGATATAGATTATATCCAGAAGGGCTTTTTCCGGGGAGGCGATAAGCGTCTGCCCCTCACGTCTGAAACCCCAGTATAATTTATGGTTAATTTGGACATACTCGAATTCTCTTTCATCGATCAGCACCTTTTTTGATTTCTTGGGACTGACGGAAGTGAGGGAATAAGGAAATTGCGAAAGTATGCCATAATAATTCAAGGCTGACTCCAGGGAAATGTACGAAGGAGTATATATGGCGTTGGCAATTTCAAAACTATCAGGGGGATTGAATGTAGAGAAATAAACCCCTTTTTTAAGCCGCACCAAAAATTTCTCGGCAACCAGCTTTTCCGCTATTTTATAAGATGTATTGTCCTTTTCAATATTCAGCAACTTCCTGAGATCGGACAAAGAAACGATCATCACGCGGGATTTCTTGATGATTTTTATGATATCCACAATGCGCATAGTTCTCAATACCTGTACGATAATATACAGTATCTGAGAACTATGTCAAGAAAAGAAATTCAAGCCCCCCCTGACGATGTTCATCCTTATCGTGGATCTGATCGGCCGGCAGAGCATTTGCGTCAATTTTTACCACTGCCCTGAGTATGGCGAACATGCCGTTTCATTACCTGAAATCAACCACGGGACGAAAGACGCCCGATTTCTGGCTGACAACTGAATCCGGCGAGTGGGTTGTGGAAATCGGCGGGCCCGGCAAGGGGCGGACTCAGTTCAAAGGGGTTCGGGTGGAGAGGAAAATGGTTTTGGCCCACGATGCCGACTCCCGTCGCAATGCCAAACCGCTGTTCATGGCGGGATATCTGGCCTGAGTCGGCCCGATATCAACCTGCGCGACCTGGTGGAGATCAGCATCATGGAAGCTAATGAGGGCGAAGCCGTGAGAATGAACGTGTTGGCCACCTGGGCGCCGGGCCGGTCCGCCGGATTGCCGACGAACTCGGAAAACCCTTTGCAGTGGTAGAAGACCGCTCTTAGTTCTCATTGGCAATGAGAACTAACTGTGGTATATTCTCATTCATGGTGAGACTTGGCAGGATTAGATGCAGAAAAGCTTGTTAAAAGAAATTATTCTGGAGCAGGAAAAGGACCGGCGGGCTATCGCTACCGGTATCCCCAGGGCGTTGCTAAGCCTTGCTTTACGCCATGCCTCTATCCCTCACGCGGTAGTGGTTTCGGGGGTGCGCCGCTGCGGCAAGTCAACGCTGTTGGGTCAGGTGATCGACCATCTTTATAGTGAAGGCGTTTATTACCTTACTTTTGAGGATGAACGTCTCGTGAATTTTGGCGTGGAGGATTTTAATCGCCTCTATGAGGTTTTTCTCGAGTTGTATGGGGAGCGGAAGACCTTTTTCTTCGATGAAATTCAGAATGTGCCTCAATGGGAAATGTTTGTGCGCCGGATGCAGGGCAAGGGGTACAAATTCTTTATAACCGGCTCCAACGCGTCGTTGCTCAGCAAAGAACTCGGTACAAAATTGACCGGGAGGAACGTGAGCGTGGAATTGTTTCCATTCTCGTTCACGGAATATCTTACGTTTCAGGGAGTTTCTTTATCCAAGAACAGCCTGTCTCTGACCACAGAGAGGGCCGCCATTAAGAGGCATTTTGATGAATATCTCAAGCATGGAGGGATGCCCGAATATCTGAAGTATCAGGATGTGTCGCTTTTAAAGCGGGTTTACGAGGACATCCTTTATCGGGACATTGTGGCGCGCTATGGCATCAAGCAGGTGAAGCCGTTGCGGGAGCTTGGACTGTACCTTTTGAGCAATATGGGCGGGACATTTTCTTATAATAACCTGAAAAATGTCCTGGGCGTTGGCAGTATGAATACCATCAAGAGCTACGCGGATTATTTGGAGAACAGTTATTTGATATTTCTTGTTGGCAAGTTTTCCTATTCTCTCAAAGAACAGTTTGTGGCCCTTAAGAAGATTTATTGCATCGACAATGGGTTGGCAGACTCGGTGGCGTTTCAGTTTTCCAAGAATAGGGGCAAGTTCCTTGAGAACCTTGTGTTCCTCGCACTCAGGCGAACGTTTTCGGAGATCTATTATTACAAGACCGCGAACAACTTGGAAGTGGACTTTTTGGTTAAGGTCGGCAGGAAGGATCTGCATCTGATCCAGGTCGCGGATCATTTGGATCATGAAAAAACCAGACAAAGAGAGATTGCCTCACTGGTGAAAGCCATGGAGGAACTCCGGTTGAAAAAGGCGCTTATTTTGACCGAGGATAGCGAAGAGGAGATCGTCGCCAGTGGCAAGGTGATCACGGTGAGGTCTGTCTATAGGTGGCTTTTGGAAGAGGAAAGCGGAACTCCCGGTAGCGGGAATGACGAAGCGATTACTCTGGGAGATGGCCCGCGACAGGATAGCCGCACAAATGCATAAAAAGCCGGGCGAATCGGGATTTAAATCCCCCGTTAGTTTATTGGGTTCCTTAAGGGCTTTACTCTTCATAATTTTTTATTTCTTATGCCTTCGGCAATTGATTGTTTTTTATAATATGATTCCCCGGGAAAATCATTGGTGGTTTTTTTTACTTTTTTTTTTATTTCTCCTCCTTACCATTTATAAAAAAGTTTGGGCCTTGTATGGAATTTTTGTCACGGTCCCCCTTTTTACCGGGCTGGAAATCCTTCGCCTGGTAAATCTGCCCTTCCCCATCTATTCCTTACTCTTCTCCTCTTTCTTTTTGTTTTGGTTCCCTAATCGGCTTATAAAAACTAAAGGAGACCTATCCCCTTCCACAGAAATAGGGAACTTAACGGATCTTCTTTCGGGAATGGTAATCTGTTCATTAGCAGTTACCCTGGCTCCTTTCCTTCAAGATATTATAAAATATTATATCTGGATTGAATACTGGGAGGACTATAATCGCCTCCTTTTTAGTTTGGAATATGCCTTTTGCCTCCTTCAAGGGCTCTTTTTTTACCGGGTAATAGAAAGTGAATTCAAACAACAAAAATATTTTTTTGAATTAAAATCAATTATAGTTTTTCAAGGGATTATTATTCTGATTTTTGCCTTAATCCAACTTTTTTCTGGTTGGCCGGTTAAATATTTCGGATTTGCGGTTTTTTCGCCTTTTTATGATATCCATTCCTTCGGAAGTTATGTCGCCTTAGTTTTTATTATTTTCTTGTCCTTATCGATTCATAAAAAGGATGTCTTTATCATATTATTGTGTTTAGTTTTTTTTATCCTCTCGGCTCTATCTTTCTCCAGGACGACTTGGGCGGCATTGCTGATTAGCGGGTTGGCATTCCTGGTTTTCTCAATCCCTAAAAAAAAATATCTAATCATTCCTGGTTTTGTCGGAATCGCCTTTCTGTCCGTTTTGATTTTTATTAATTATACCTCTCTTCAATTCACCAACAGTTATCTCAATCGATTTTTTCAACTGTTAACCCTTCAGGAACTGGATGTTCGAATAGCCTTATGGAAGCGGGCCATAAATATTATTTTGGACTTTCCGATAACCGGATCGGGAATCGGGACCTTCTATCGCTATTCCGTTCTTTATCAGGATTGGGACACCTCCATATTTAGAAACGTCCAGGAAAATGCCCATAATTATTTTCTTCAATTTGCCGCCGATTTGGGATTGCCGGCTCTCATTATTCTTTTAAGTATTTTTTTTTATTCGTTCAAAATCGGCTTTCGGATTGTTGCCCAGGACCCAGAAAATGGTCCTCTCGTTAAAGGGATCCTCTTTGGTGTTTTAGCCTACCTGATTGGTTGCATAACCGGATATCCTCTTTTCTTAACCAATCAAATTTTCCTTTTTTGGTTTTTAATGGCCTCCCTGATAGTTCCCTACCGTTTTTTGCCCAACAAAGTCGATTTCTCCGGCGCCTACTATAAAACCAAAACCTGGAAAATCGGGTTGACTGTTCTTTTGGTTATCGGCTATGCACCCTGGATATGGGGATTGAACCAAAGAAAACCGTTAATCGAATTGGGTTTTTATCAGGGAGAGGAAAGCCGCAGGATCCGCTACCATTGGACTACTAAAAAAACCATTACCAATATCCTTTCCAAGGGAACCGTAGTGGAATATGAATTAAGGGCCTTCCCGCAATTTATCAAACAGAAACCCCAACGGTTTACCCTGACAGTGAACGGTCAAGTAATCGATCAAAGAAACTTCTATTATGACGGTTTCCAAAAATACCGTTTTTTTGTGCCTCCGCCCAAAGATGGAGTGCTTCAGATAAAAACCGAGGTGGATCAGATATCCAATTTAAACCGAGTCGGATTGAATGACGACACCCGGGATCTGGGGGTCTATTTGAGTGAATTCCGTTTTTCCAATACCGTGCCCGAAGAAGGATTCGGTTTTTATGAAAATGCCCTCTGGGTGGAAAAGTTCCCGGAGGGATGGCCCTCCGGCGTCCCCTTGTGGTACCGATGGACCGCCCTGCGGGCCTCGGTCAAAATCCCTCCTTCCCCCAAAGCGGACCTGGCTTTATTTGTATACGCAGGCCACCCGGATATCTCCCGGAAACCGGTTAGAGTGAAAATATTTGGGGAGGAGAAGCTATTGAAGGAAGAACCCTTCACCGTTCCAGGTTGGAGAAAAATCACCCTTCCGGCCCGCCAACTCCAGGACGTTAAAGTGCTGACCTTCCAGACGGATCGGGTCTGGAACCCGAAAATGGCCGGGATTTCGGATGACACCCGCGATTTAGGGATCGCGGTGGCCATCCCCTAATCTAGTCACCGCCGGAGGCCGAGTCTGTTTTTCATTGCCGGCCTCTCACCGGCAATGAAAAGGATGAATCTCTGCGCGCTCTGCGAGAGATTGTCTTTATCTGTTTTCAGGATTTCAGAATGAAACCGGTTTTAAAAGTCGAAAACATCAGCAAGGTCTACCGTCTTTTTGACCGCCGGCGGGATCGCTTGAAAGAGATGCTCTTCAAACGGTTCGGACGGCAATTCGGGAAGGATTTTTGGGCCTTAAAAAACGTATCCTTTGACCTGCGTCCGGGTGAGGCCCTGGGGATTATCGGACGCAACGGCAGCGGGAAAAGCACCCTGCTCCAGATCCTGGCCGGGACCCTGACGCCCACCGGGGGAGCGTTGGAGGTTCAGGGGCGGGTGGCCGCCTTGTTGGAGTTAGGCAGCGGTTTTAACCCGGAATTCACCGGGAAAGACAACATCTATCTCAATGGCGCCATTTTAGGTCTCAACCGCCGGGAAATCGATTCCCATTATGAGGCCATTCTGGCCTTTGCCGACATCGGCGCCTTTATCGACCAACCGCTAAAATTTTATTCCAGCGGCATGTTTGTTCGTTTGGCCTTCGCCGTTCAGGCTTGCGTGGAACCGGACATTTTAATCATCGATGAAGCGCTGGGTGTGGGGGATATTTTCTTTCAGCAGAAATGTTATGCCCGTTTGGAAAAGTTGCTGGAAGAAGATAAGGTCATTGGTTTCGTCTCTCATGATATGACGGCGGTGGAGCGTTTCTGCACCAAGGTCCTCCTGCTGAATCAAGGCGAACCCGTTTATTTGGGGGACCCGAACGAAGCCGTGCAGCGTTACTATTTTCTGGAGCGCGGAGTTCACCCGCCGGCCGATCAGGGAAAGATTCAGCCGGAGCACTCCATCCCCCCATCAACTTCCGGGGCCGGCCTGAACACTCTTTCCTTTTGGCCCTCCCCTGATAATTTCAGTCTTTCGGAAAATGCAGCCATCATCGGGGGGCAAGGTGTCCGGTTTTCTGGGGTGGCCCTTTGTAACCTTTCGGGAGGGCCCCAGACCATTTTTGGGATGGGGGAGACGGCCCAATTCTATTATGAGCTCGAACTGCTGGAAGATATCGAGGTCCCGATCGGAGGCCTGGTCATTACCAATCATCACAACATCACTGTCCATGGAAAAAATTCGGCCCAGGCCCTGCTGCCGGCCCCCCCGACCGTTTCTCGGAGTCAGAAGATACGTTTTTGTCAAACCATCCGGCTGTCTCTGGCCCCGGGCCAATACACCTATTCCCTGGGGTTTTCTACCTTGGGGGCCGATGACTATGCCAAACTGCCTCATCTATCCTATGCGCATTTCGATCGATTGGAAAAAAGATTATTGGTCGTTCAACAGGCCGGCAGTTTTCAAATCTCCCTCCGTCGGGACCCGGCGACCATCGATCTTCCTTTCCATGGGGTGGCCGACCTCGAGGAATCGTTTCAAATAGCGCTTGTCTAAACCTCACGATCTCATTTGCGTCATTTTGAGATTGACAGTTTCCGGCCATGCCCATAAGCTATCTAAACGCAGTTTATTAAACTAATCGAGAGGATGTGTTATGCAAACCATAAATATTCATGAAGCGAAGACGCACCTTTCTCGTCTGGTTGAGGAGGCTGCGCAAGGAAAGGCCTTCATCATTGCCAAGGCAGGAAAGCCGCTGGTCAAGGTTTCGCCCCTATCCGCGGAAGAGCGGAAAGGCGGTGAAAAGCTCGGATTTATGGCGGGTGAGATTTCTGTTCCTGATGATTTTGATTCACTATCGTTTGAGAAAAATGCTCGTAGTGCATGGATATACGGAGCTCCCCATAACCGCTGAACATGCCTTGAGGGTTGATTCATTGCCGCCGCTTCATAAAGACCCTTTCGACCGCCTGCTCATTGCTCAAGCCCGTGCAGAAGGGATGCTGTTCCTCACCGACGATGCTTCCGTTGCCCAATATCAAGAATCGGTGTTGGTTGTATGAAAAATCAAAGGCCGTTAAAATTCAGCATTGTCACCCCTTCCTTGAACCAGAGGCCCTATATCCAAGAGACGATGGAGAGTGTTTTATCCCAGGAGGGCGATTTTGAGCTCGAATATTTCGTCATCGACGGGGGGTCATCCGACGGTTCGGTGGAACGCATCAGGCAATGCGCCGAAAAAGTTTCTTCCGGAAACCGACCGGCTCGCTGCCGGGGGATCACCATGGAGTGGATCAGTGAAAAGGACCATGGTCAATCCGAAGCCATCAATAAGGGCCTTCGCCGGGCCACCGGGGATTTCGTCGGCTATTTGAATTCCGATGACCTTTATTTCCCGGGAGCACTGGCCCGGGCGGCTGAAGCCTTCGCGGACCACCCCGAAACCGATTTCATCCATGGGGACGGGATCTTCATCGATGAAAACAGCCAAATGAAATGGGCCTGGCAGTCCCGTCCCTATGATTACCGACTCCTGTCGACCTTCGACTTCCTTTACAATCGTTTCACCAACTTCATCGTCCAGCAGGCGACCTTCTGGCGGAAGGCGGTCCTGGCTAAAATCGGCCTTCTGGATGAATCCTTTCATTTCGCCATGGATGTCGAATACTGGGTGCGGGCCGGCCACCACGGGTTGACATTTCACTACCTTCCGGTCCCGTTGGGGAAACACCGTTACATCCCGGGGATTAAAACCCTTTCCAGCTCGACGGTTTTCTGGGAAGACTATATGGAGATCTTTCGCAGATATCGGGGGGCCGAGCCTTTGGACCGCTACTTCGCCCATTATTACTATAGCCTGGCGTTGGAAAGCGGCTTTGATCTGGAACAGGTTCGCCGGGAGGGGCTTTCGCTTTTCGACCGCTGGAAAGATCTTCCGTCCTCAGAACTTCGTCTTCTGCAGGAACAATCGAAACGGGGGTTTAACCTTAACCGGCTGCTGTCGGCCCGTATTCTGAACGTCCACCAGCGGAAACCGGAGGCCCGGCGTTTGTTTATGCAGGCCCTTCGAGAAAAACCCAGGCTCCTTTTCAGTCCCTACGCACTGCCTTATTTATTGAGCAGCTTGATCGGCGATTCCCGGACGCTAGCCTTGGAAAAATGGACTAAGGCGCTGCTGAAGCCGGGCAAGCGGCGCGGATCCACCTCTACATGCGTGTCGGCGTAAATTGCTTCTCCTTGAAACCCCATATCGGAGGCATGAAATACTATTTCCTCCGTCTGTTTCAGGAACTGCTGACCCACGACCGGGACCATGATTATGTCTTTTTCCATTCCCAAGAAAACCTGACTGAGCTGCGGAAACTTGAAGGGATACATTGGGATCAATCGGCTATCTGCCTTGAGGACGAAAGTGCGATCAAAGACCACCTGCGCGGGGTGGACCTCTATTTTTGCCCCCTTTTTATTCTATGGCCACGGCCCCTGCCCTGCCCCACGCTGGTCACCATTCCGGATATCCAGGAGGTTTTTTACCCTCATTTTTTTTCCGCCACCGAACGGTCGATCCGGGCCCATCAATACCCGGAATCCATGCGCCTCGCGGACCGGGTAGTCACCATCTCCGCGTTTTCGAAAAAAACTTTTGTGGAACGGCACCACATCCCGCCGAAAAAAATAACAGTGGCCTATCCCTGTCCGGATCAACGGTATCTCGACGCCGCCCGCATGGCCCAAAACCCTGGACTGCCGTTGGATCCCGGGGGCTTTTTACTCTACCCGGCCAACAACTGGCCGCATAAAAACCATGAAGCCCTGCTGCGCGCCCTGGTCTGGCTTAAAAAGGAACGAAACCTGGAAGTGCCTGTGGTCTTTACCGGGACTCGGTTGCCGGGCGGCTACCCCCTCGAAAAAAAAATCGAAGAATTCGGCCTTTCAGCGCAATGCTGCTCCTTCGGCTACCGGACCACGGAAGAAATGGCCTATCTGTATCTCCAGGCCAGGGGACTGATCTTCCCCTCCCTGTTTGAAGGTTTCGGCCTTCCCCTGGTGGAAGCCATGGCGGCCGGATGTCCGGTGTTGTCCTCCGACGCCGCTTCCCTGCCGGAAATCGGAGGGGAAGCCGTGGCTTATTTTTCTCCGGATTCTCCCCGGAAGATCGGCCAAGCCATCGAGCGGTTCTGGAACAACCCGGATTTACGCCGAAAATTGATTGAAAACGGCCGGAAACGGTCCCTCCTCTTCTCCGCCGAAAATTTCGCCGCCGCCCATTTAGAAGCCTTTTCAGAGGCTGTTCAATCCTATAAGCCCTCCCGGTATGTCCGGCATTTTTTTTATTATCATCCTCAATTCGGCCGGCGACTGCGTCCCTGGCTGGAACGTATTTCAAAAATAGCTCAATCCATTAAAAAAGGAGTTTGAATGACTATCAAAATGCACCCCGACCAGAAAAAACAAAAGGTATGCTTTATGATCGGACTATTTTTTGGCCTTATTTTATTCGCCGGATCAGGGCAGCCGGCCCACACCCAGGAAGCGGCTGATTCCAATTCCAAACAGACCTATCTCCCTATCATAACGCATAATTATGTCTATCTGCCGCTGTTTTCGATCTTCGGCGCCCAAATGAACGTTGTCATCAACGAGGCGGAAGGGCTCTCTCAGGCGGTGCACGGCGGGGTGTACTGGGTGCGGTTTGATGCCTTCGATTGGGACCGGATCGAACCGCTGCCAACCGTCCCCTCCACCTTTCACTGGGAAAACGTCGATGAAGACAGCCTCCTGCAGGCCAGCCAGAACGGGCTCAACGTCATTGCCGTGGTCAAGTATACTCCCGACTGGGCCCAGAAAATCCCCGGATCGGCCTGCGGCCCGATTAAAAGTACAGCCCTCGCGGAGTATGCCGAGTTTTTAACCGCCTTGGTGAACCGCTACAAAAACCCTCCCTACAACATCAAATACTGGGAATTGGGAAATGAGATCGACGCTCCGGGAAATGGCCGGAGCGTCTTCGGCTGCTGGGGGGATGGGGGCGACCCTTATTTTGGAGGAGAATACTACGCCCAGATGCTCCAAGCGGCCTATCCGGCCATCAAAGCGGCCGACCCGCAGGCCCAGGTGCTGCTCGGCGGATTGCTGCTCGACAATCCCCACGAGGTCCCCTACACGATGACTCGGTTTTTCGAGGGGGTCCTTCGGGGCGGCGGGGGCCCTTTTTTCGACCTGGTAAATTTCCATTCCTACTCTTACTTCACCGGGACCCCCGGTCTGATCTATAATCCCAATTGGCCCGGCTCATCCACCGCCCTGCCGGAAAAGGTGGCTTTTCTTAAAACCATCCTCAACCGCTACGGTTGGGGAAACAAGCCGCTGATCAATACCGAGGTCGCCCTTTATTGCGACGTCGATACCGGTCCTTGTTTTGAAACCCAAGCGGTGTTCACGGCCAGAGCCTATGCCGAAGGGATCGCCCTGGGCTTACACGGATTGGTCTATTATGCCTTAAAGAGTGAGCATCGCTTTACCGGCCTCCTCCGGCCCGACAACACCCCCCGGCCTTCATACCTGGCCTTTAAAACCGCGGCCTCCTTTTTAACCCAGGCCCGTTATCGAGGTCCGGTCAATGGGTACCCGGCAGGGATCTTCGGTCACTCCTACTGGCCTCAAGTGGGAAATTCCATCGACGTGATCTGGACAACGGATGGCGCCCCGCAATCGGTCCCCTTACCTTCCGGGGCCGCGGCCTTTGACCGTTACGGGACCCTTCTCCCCATAGTTGAAGACAAAATCTCTGTCGACTACGGGCCGGTGTACATTCAAAAACCTTAAACCAATGCCCTTGCCTAAAGCCAGCCGCCCCTTAATCAGCATCGTCATCCCCACCCACAACCGGGCGGAACTCCTGGACCAGACGCTCCGAAGTTTTACCCGACAGACGCTGGCCTCATCACTTTTTGAAATCATAGTGGTGGACGACGGGTCCCTTGATTCCACCCGACAGGTGGTGGAGGCCTGGGAAAATCATCTGCCGGTCCGAACCCGATTTCAGCCAAAGGCCGGGATTGCGGCGGCAAAAAATCTAGGTCTCTCCGCCGCCGACGCCCCTCTCCTGCTGTTTTTTGACGATGACGACCTGGCAACCCCGGATTTATTGAAAGCGCACCTTAAAAGCCACCAGAGGTATCCGGCGGAAACCATTGCCGTTCTGAATTACACTACCTGGCAACCCGGCCTAAAAATCACCCCCCTGATGCATTTCATCACCCATGAAGGAGGTTTGCTGTTCAGTTACCCCCAGATCCGGCACGGCCAGTTCCTGGATTTTACTTTTTTTTGGGGCGGTCGAGCCTCCTGCAAGAAAAGTATGTTGACCAAGTACGGCGTGTTCAACCCGGACTTCCGCTTCGGAAACGAAGATGTGGAGCTGGGGTATCGATTGGCGCCTCAGGGATTTCAGGTGGTCTTCAACCGCAAGGCCGTCAGTTTTATGAACCGGCCGGTAACCTTCGACGATTTTGTGGAGCGGTGCCTCAAGCAAGGAAAGGCCAATTTCATCTGGGGGGCCGGGAGCGACGATCCCTGGGTGCGGGAATGGTGTCTGTTGGACCACTTCAACCAGGAGGCCGCCTGGAATAAAGCCCATTATGAGGCCCTGCTGGACTATACCCGGAAGCTGGACCGACTGGCCAAGGAACAGATCGCTCATGGCCTCCCCTTGAGCCCCGAATTCCGAAAGACCCTGTTCGAGTCCTACGGGGAGACTTTTCGGGCCTGTAAAATCAAAGGGGCTGCCGTGGAGCGGCAAAGCCGGGGTTTTGCCGGAAAACCGAACAATTCCAAAACCTTCTTGATCGATCAAGTCCCCCATGACTTCAAGGTCGTGGCCGTTATCTGTGCCTTTAACGAAGAGGATGTGATTTACCACAGCCTGCGGCACTTGATAGACAACGGCGTGGCCGTTTATCTGCTGGACCATCACTCCACCGACCGCACGGTCGAGGAGGCTTCCCGATGGCTGGGCCAAGGGCTCCTGCACATCGAGATATTTCCGGAAGAAAGTGGTTTTCCCGACGAATACCAATCGATTTTTTCATTGGGATCGATCACCCGGCGGGTGGAGCAACTCCACCGGGAATTGGGCGCTGATTGGTTTATGCACTACGACGCCGATGAATTTCGGGAATCCCCCTGGCCGGGGATGACCCTGCGGGAAGCCTTCCGCCTGGTGGATACCCTGGGATTCAATGCCGTGAATTTTGAGTACCTGAACTTCTGGCCCACCGAGGATAATTACCTGCCCGGACAGGATGTCCGGGATTTCATTCATTACTACGAACCGGCCACAGAGCTGGACAAACCCCGGATCAATGCCTGGAAAAACTTCGGCCAGGCTATCGACTTGACCACCTTCATGGGCCATAAGGTTTGTTTCGAGGAATTAAAGGTTTTTCCATTGCAGTTCATCAACCGGCATTACCGCATCCGGAGTCAGAAGCACGGACTGAAAAAAGTCTTCCAGGAGCGTACGAATCGTTTTGATCCGACGGAAAAATCAGCAGGCAGCCATCTCCATTACGACGGATGGAGTCCGGACTTCAATTTTATCAAAGACAAAAAGGAACTGTGCCTGTATGATGCGGCTCGGGTAAGGAAAGAACTCTGGTTTAAATCGGCCTTCAATGCCGGCAAGTACCGCTGAAAGCCGGGATACGCCCATGAACGACCAAGAAAACAGGCCTCTCGAAGAACGGATAGCGGAACTGCAGGAAACCGTTCAAACCCAGAAGGGCATTATCGAAAACCTGCAGGAGGTCATCAAAGCGCGCGACATGGAACTCATTCTATTGGAGAATACCGCTAACGTAAAAGAAATCGCTCTCCAGAATATTTATAATTCCCGGACCTGGAAGGCCTTGTCTGAGTCCTATAAGCTGGTCAATCGACTGCTGCCTCCGAATTCCAAAAGACGGGCTATGGCCGGCAAGATCCTTCCCAAGTCGTTTATTCCCTGATTCATCCAAAACACTTTGACCGACCGCCATGGTCTCCTTTCGTCCGCTATTCTCCCTCTTCTTTTTTCCAGCGATCTTTCCTCTCCGGAATCCCTACTAATGATCCGCTACCAAAAAGGGGAAGGGGTGCGCGTCACTTCCCTCGGGAGGCGGCCTGTCTTCGTTACCCCCCAGGGCGGCCGAATCGCCAGCGATCCGCGGCTGACCGCCCTTTGGGAAGGGATCGACGGCCAAAGTCTGGAGGAGATTTTAGATCGGGCCCGCGAGTCCGGGGAATCCAAACAGGAGACCCTGGGCGCCTTGGTCTGCCTGGCCGAGGCCGGTCTGATCCGGCGGGACCCCCCCCCAGGAACCCCCGAAGCAGGAACCGCCTTCCGGTTCTGGTCTCCTGGTTTCCGTCATCATCGTCGGCTACAACAGCCGCGAGTGGCTGGTCGATTGCCTCCCTTCGCTGACCCGGCAAAATTATTCTCCCCTGGAAATCATCGTGGTGGACAACGGATCGAGCGATGACACCAGCCCCTGGCTTCAAAAGCAATACCCGGCGGTCAAAAGCCACCGCCTGGAAAAATCCGGGGCTTTATCCCAGGCGATCAATTTCGGAGTAGCCCAGGCCCGGGGGGACTTTTTCCTTCTCTCGAATCCTGACGTCCTCCTCGATCCCGCGGCCGTTCAGTACCTGGTGGAAATCGCCCGGCAGGATCCGACCTGCGCCGCCGTTGCCGCCAAACTGAAATTGTGGTGGGCGCCGGCTTTTTTAAACGGTTTGGGAAATTACGTGGGCCCCTTTTCCTGGGGAACGGATATCGGTCTCGGGCATCTGGACCTGGGACAGTTTGACCATTGGGAAGAGATCCCTTCGGCCTGTTTTGCCGCCACCCTGATCCCCCGTCCGGCCTGGGATAAAGTCGGCCCACTGGATGAAGGGTTCCCCCTGTATTATGAGGATGCCGATTGGTGCTACCGGGCCCGTTCTTTAGGCCTGATTATCCGCTCCGCCCCCCAGGCGATAGTCTTCCATGCCTTCGGGGGACGCCAACCCTCCGGTCAGGCCGATCCGTTAGCCCCGCGCAAGCTGGAGCGGGTGGCCTATGGGCGGCTGCGGTTTGCCTATAAGCTGGCCGATAAATCGTTACCCCGGTTTCTGCGCAATTACGCCCTGGAGGACCTGCTGAACGGTGCCCGGGCTTTCTTCCGTTTCCAGTGGCCCGTAATCCAAGCCTACGGCGCCGCCTGGTCAAAATTTTTCCGGGATTGGCCCGAACTTCGATGGATACGCGCCCAGGCTCTGGCCGGGCGGGCGCTACCCGACGGGCTTCTTTTTAAAACCCCACCGGAGCTGCCGCCGACCCTGGTCTGGAACGGCCTGCCGGAACTTTCCTGGGACCGGATCCGAACCATCTATCTGCCTTTGATCCAATCCAAAAGGACACGCCCTATGCCCGAATTTTCCTCTTCGTTAAATCGACCCCGTTTACTGATTGTCAGTCATGACCTGGTGGATACCAAAATGGCCGGTCCCGGCATGCGCTACCTGGAGATGGCCCGGGCGCTGCAGCGACTGGGCCTGGAAGTCACCCTGGCCATCCCCGGGAAAACCAGCCTGGAGCAGTCGGAGGTCCCCTTAGTCTCCTACGATGAGACCCGACCGGACGGTCTCAAGGTGCTGGTGGAAAACAACGAGACCACGTTGATTTCCGGATACCTGATCAAAAAATTCCCTTTTCTGGAACAGAGCCGTTCCCGCCTGGTGGTGGATTTATACGATCCGATCGTCCTGGAAAACCTGCATTATTATTTAAAGGAACCCCTTAAAAACCAGGAAGTCATGAATAACCAGGCCGTTTCCGTAACCAACGCCTTAGCCCGGGTCGGCGATTTCTTTATCTGCGGCAACGAACGGCAACGGGACTATTGGATCGGCCTGTTGTCCGCCAACCAGCGGGTCAATCCCCGGAACTTCGCCGAGGACCCCAGCCTGCGCCGGCTGATCGACGTGGTCGGGGTCGGACTACCCGACCGGGAACCCCGGCATCACCCTCTGCTGCGCGGCCTCCATCCGGCCGTCCCTCCGAACGCCCGCCTGGTCCTCTGGGGAGGAGGGATCTGGAACTGGCTGGATCCCCTGACGCTGGTTCAGGCCTGGCCCGAGGTCCTGAAAGTGCATCCGGAGGCCCGGCTGGTCTTTTTAGGCACTCGACACCCCAACCCCCAGGTCCCGGTCCATGAGATGGCTGAAAAAACACAACGACTGGCCGCCGAAGTCGGGGAAAAAGACAAAACCATCCTGTTTTTTGAATGGCTGTCCTATGATGACCGGGAAGCCCTGCTCTGCGAAGCCGATATCGGCGTAACTCTGCACCCGGTTCACCTGGAAACCCGCTACTCCATTCGTACCCGGGTATTGGATTACATCTGGGCCCGGCTGCCCATCCTGATCACTGAAGGGGATGTGACCAGTGAATGGGTCCGGCAGAAGGCATTGGGGGCCGTGGTTCCGCCCTTCAATCCCGGGGAGGTGACCCGGGGCCTGATTCGCATCCTGGATCAGCCGAAGGACTATTGGTCGTCCCGGTTTGACGACCTCCGGGAAACCCTGTCCTGGCCTTCGGTGGTCCGGCCCCTCCACCGCTATTGTCTGGAAGGGGGCT
>Ga0351867_10091_pt1 | contig 27104 bp, 23 predicted proteins | sample TotcelHFGM3001M8_FD_206779 | JGI IMG/M metagenome (GOLD analysis project Ga0351867, IMG submission 206779) | Enriched cells from coal bed in the Powder River Basin, Montana, United States - Total cells FGM rep2 HSBNCT.FGM.300.1.M8 ...
GCCTGTTCCGCCTGCCCTACGGCGACCAGGCCATCTTCGTGCGCCGGGATTTGTTCCTGGCCCTGGGCGGCTTTTCGCACCGCCACCCGGAAGACCTGGACCTAGTGCTGCGGTTGTGGCGTCTCACCCGGGTCCACATTTTGACGCCGCCGATCTCAAGCTCCGGGCGCCGCTGGCTCCAGCACGGCAACCTCCGGACCTCGGGCTATCACTGGGCCTTCCTGATCCGCCACCTGGCCGAACGCCTCCTCACCCGCCGCTGGGGCAGGATGGGGCAGTTGCTTCCAGGCTGAGGGCGGTCTGGACTCATGTCCAGTTCTGATACTAATGAGAGACCTCTGCGAAAGTCTCTATCGCCATTCTTCCTCATCAAAATGTGGCGTAGGCGCCCTCGCCTGCGCCTAGATACAGTATGGACAGCCGAGGGCGGCTATCCTACATGAGACTTTCGCAGAGGTCTCAATGAGCAATCAAAAAACTATTTTTGTCATTCTGAGTGCAGCGAAGAATCTCGCTTTTTATGTCGCCAAGATTCGTAACGAAGCTCCGCTGCGTTCAGAATGACATAAATAATGATAGTTTGTTGGCTGCGACTTCGAATGACAATATTTTATTGACCAGGTGTGCGCCCATAGGGCGGACACACGGGTCCGCCCCTACGAGGAGCAGGGAGGGAACGTGCAGGGGCGTTCGCAAACCGTCCCTACCTTCCCCGGCCCTCCCCCCGCAATCCTGATGTCAATCGTTATCCCTCTGCCAGGCTGCCGCCGCAGGAAGAGCCACCGCCGGCGGTGCAGCCGTAGCAGTGGTCCCCCAGGCGGATGGGCCGGGTGGCCAGCGCGGGCAAATCGAAGTCCTCGATGGTCTGGGGCAGGCCGGCAAGCAGGGGCAGGTCCATGGCCTGGTTGAAATCGCAGTCGTAGAGACGCCCGTCCCAGGCCACGCTGATGAGGCTGCGGCACATGAGGCCGGGCACCGTGGCCGGGTTGAAACCGGACACCAGCTTGCCCATGTACCGCTCATAATTTTTGGACCGCTCCAGAAATTCCTTAAAGCGTCCGATGGGCATGTTGAGCAGGGTCAAGAGCTGGTTGAAGTGAATACCGTAGCGGGTCAATAGCTCCCGGCGGAAGAGTTCTTCCAAAGCGCCTTGCTCCGGCGGCAGGTAGGCGCCCGCCGGGTTGTACATCAGATTAAGCCGGAGACCCGAGTCCGCCTCGCCGTAGCCGACGCGATTGAGGCGGCGCAAGGCTTCCAGGCTCTTTTGAAACACACCCTTCCCCCGGAGGCGGTCCACCAAATCTTCCTGGTAATAAGGCAGCGAGCCCACCAACTCCACCCGGTGGTCCCGGTAAAATTCCGCCAGGTGTTCCTGGCCGGGTTCCAGCAGGATCGTCAGGTTGCACCGGGTGAGGATATGGGTCCCCAATGAATCCAGGCGCTCCACCAGGTATTCGTAATGGGGATTGAGTTCCGGCGCCCCCCCGGTGAGGTCGACGCAGGGGATGGTCCAGCGCTCCACCGCCCGGATGACGGCGTCGATGGTCTGACGCGGCATCTGTTCCGGGCGCTGGGGTCCGGCCATGAGGTGGCAGTGCTTGCACGCCTGGTTGCAGCGCCACCCGAGGTTGACCTGCAGGGTGTTGAGGTGCTCGGCATTCAGGTCGGCATAACCCAGGTGCTCAAGCTGGCGGGCAAAGGGCAGCATAGGTCTTCCGCTTTACAGGGTGATCTTAGCGGCGGCGTTCGCGGCCTGGATGCCGTGGATCAAGGTGGCCCCGCCCCGGATGGCCGAGGCGACGTGAATGGCCTCGGTCATCTCCTCCAGGTTGGAACCGGCCTCCAGGGACCCTCGGGTATAAGCGTCGATGCAGTAAGGGCATTGGACCGCGTGGGCCACTGCCAGGGCGATGAGGGCCTTCTCCCGGACGCTCAGGGCCCCGGCGCTCATAACCCCCTGGTAATAGTTCATGAAGTTATTGTAGAGATCGGGGCGGTACTTGCCGATCTCGTTAAACCTGTCCAGGTCATCTTCTTCGTAATAGTGCGGCATTTCTTCTCCTGGGGATGAAAAGGGGGGGTGAGGGAGCGGTGCCCGCGGCGTTCTCGTATCTTCCGCGGCGGCAAGGGTGGCGGCGGCAGGGAGGCGCTAACCCCGGGGTTTGCCCTCCCCCAGTTCGCTCCAGGGGCCCCGGTCTCCGGAAAAACAACGGCAACCCTGGCAATGGCGCCGGCACTGTAGAGGGCCCGGGAACCCTCCGGGCCCTGATCTGGCGGCGCCTTCGCCCTGGCCTAAAACCGGGTAAAACCGCTGAAGCTGTACAGGTCGCCCATCATCTCCTCGTATTCGCCCTTGAGCTTCTGGTAGAGGCGGGCGTTTTCCATGCCCAGGGCCGCCTGCTCGGCCAGAGAGGAGATAAAGGTGATCTCATCGTCGCTGAACTCCCGGGGTTCGCTGGTATAGATGCGCATAACCCCGATGACGTTGCCCTTGAGGTTGATGGGCACCGACAGGATGGACTTGATGCCCTCTTCCGCCGCCTGTTGGGGATAGGTGGCCCGGGGGTCGCTGTCCACGTCGTAGATGGACACCGCCCGGCCCATCATGGCGTCGGTGATGGACTTGTCAGTCCCCACCGGGCCCTTGGTGATGTAGCGGTCGCTGAGGCCGTAGTGGGCCACCAGTTCCATCTGCTGCCGTTTTTCATCCAGCAGGCGCACCCCAGCCCCCTTGATGTCCAGGGCGGTGGTGACGGTCTTCACCAGGAGGTTGAGGACCTTTTTTACGTCCAGGGCGGAGTTGATCGCCTTGGAGACCTCCAGCAGGCCCTTGAGAAAATTGAGCTCCTTGGTGCGATTTTCAAACATCTTGGCGTTGCTGATGGCCTGGGCCCCCAACTCGGCCACGGCGCAGGCGAAATCCACCTCCTCCATGGTGAACTCCCGGGGCTCGGCGGTCACCAGGCGCATGACGCCTATGACCTTGCCCTTGGCCACCATGGGGACGGCCACCAGGGTGGCGATGCCTTCTTCCTTGGCCTCCTTGGGGTACTGCATGCGGGGGTCGTTGACCGCGTCAAAAATGGCCACCGGCCGGCCGCTTAAGGCCTCGGTGACACTCTTGTCCACGTCCACGGCGCCCTTCTTGAGGTATTTCTCGCTCAGCCCGTGGGCCGCGGCCAACTCCAGCCGGTTGGTCTTGGGGTTGACCAGCCGGATCGTGGCCCCTTTCAGGTTCATGACCTCGGTGATCTGCCGCACGATGTGATCCAGCACTTCGTCCACCGACAGGGTGGAGCTCAGGACCTTGCTGATCTCCTGGAAACTCCGCAGATACATCCGTTCTTTAAATGCCGCCATCGCCGCTCCTCCCTTGTCTATGTTGGTATCCTGTGGAAAATCCCGGATCGCCAAAATCTTTGCGCCGTTTACTTATTGTTATCAATTTTCCCGGCCCGGGGCAAGAATGCTGACCAGACTTTCTTTACCGGGTAAAATCATATCACTTTTGGGGTCATGGGGAAACTTTTTAAGCGAGGCGAGGCGCAGATTGGGTGTGGCCCCTGGACCCTTGCGACCCTTCAGGTTCAGGAATATTTTTCCTCCGAATCAGTTTATGGTATAAACGCAGCCATGGAATTCAAGCCCCTGCATTTCGCCGACCACCTGACGATCATCAATCCCCAGGGGACCATCGGGGTAGTAACCTTGTGGTCCAAACCGGACTACGTCATCGAGCGCTTCCGCCAAGCCGGGGTGGACCTGAACTCTTCCACCAGCCCCATCGCCGTCTTCGGCACCCTCTACGGCAACGGCTTAAGGGAGATGCTGAGGAATTTGCTGTATAATCCGCAGATCATATTGTTGCTAATCTGTGGCAATGACCGGTCGGGCTCTTTTCAAGAACTATGGAATTTTTTTTATGATGATCTTGAACCGGTACAAACGAGCCTGGTGCGCTATATTAGTCCGCCGGGAATCGAAAAGGTTTCACCCTGTCGTATTTATGGCACCAATAGAGTCATTGATGATCTTGTAAGGAAGGAACATTTTCCTGACAACGGTCTTACCAGGGGGCCAATTCTCAGTCAACTTTTGGGCGACCTTCGGGAAAAGGAGACGCTTAATCGGATAATAACAGCTATAGAATCCTTTCATCCCAAATCTAACCAACCGAAATTTCGGGGAAAAGAAATCCCGCTTCCCCAACTTGAGGTCCAGTATTTCCCCAGCAACCCACGGGGTCACGTGGTGGTGCGCGATACTATTATAGATGCCTGGCAAGAAGTCCTCCATCTCCTCAGCCGCTTTGGCCACCGTGTTAATCTAAAGAAAGGGGAACGCCTGGAATTGCAGCATGTCAAAGTGGTGGTGGAAAAACCGCGCTTCGAGGCCGACGACAAACTCCGGGCCGTCAATCTCATTCCCGGCAGGTTGCGGCTTTACCAGGAGGAAATTCTTTCGGGCGAATTGCGCCCCGACGAGACCTACAATTACGGCCACCGCCTCCGCAGTTATTTTAACATAGATACCCTGGCAGCCTGCGCCGAGCGGCTTAAGAAGGACCCCGAGGACCGCAAATCTTACGTGGCCCTGTGGGACACCGGCCGGGACCTGACGGTCAAAGAAGGCCGTCCTTGCCTGGTGTCGCTGTTTTTTCGAAAATTTGAGGGCAAACTGACCCTCAGCGCCACCTTTCGCACCCACAACGCCATGGACGCCTGGCCGATGAACGTTTACGGCCTTATGGCTATCCGCGATTGGGTGGCTAAAAAGGCGGGGTTGCTCCCAGGGGCGATCACGGTCATCAGCCACTCCCTGGGTCTGGACCCTCGGGAGTTGGACCGGGCCCTGATGATCATCGGCCAACGCCCCTTTAAGGTGCGCCTGGACCCCATGGGTTACTTCCGGATCACCTTGGACGCCAAGGAAATCCTGGTGGAGCACCGCTTCGGAGACGTCACCTTAAAGGAGTATCGGGGGAAGAAGGCAGAGCGCTTACAGCACGAGATCGCCCGGGACGTGGCCGTCTCGGATATCAACCACGCCATCTACCTGGGGCGCCAACTGGCCAAGGCCGAGATGGCCCTCAAAGACGGCCGCGAGTTCGTGCAGGATTAGCGGTAGGGGCGGTTCGCGAACCGCCCCTACGGGTGGACTTTGACGCGAAACCCTGAACGGAGCGCAGCTTCGTTACGAATCTCGGCGACTAAAAAGAGCGATTCTTCGCTGCGCTCAGAATGACAAATCATCTTCGTTTGATTGCCCTTTGGTTTAATACCCCATCCTGAATGGCTAACCATCTATGTCCCCATCCGAAATCCACAGCCAATTTATGGAATTCATGCTGGCACATAACCGGCCCCGGATGGACGGGTTTAAAGGCTGGGTCTTTCATCCGGGCATGTTGTTTCAGGCTCTGGGAAAATGGTGGGGGGATCAGGGCCTTCGGGCCGTTCCCCATGAAGGCCTGGACCTGTACAGCTTTGAGAGTGACAGCGGCCGGGTGCAAACCGTGGATCGGCAGACCCAAATCCCGGCGGCCTTTGCCGGTCAGGTGGTAAAGATCGAGCGGGATTTTCTGGGAAAATCCATCTATATAAGCCATGCGATTTATGCTGACGACGGCCGTCAACTGTTATCCGCGGTGGGACACACCATTCCAAGAGATGGGCTGAAGCCCGGCAAGCAGGTGGCCGCGGGTGAGACCATTGCGGCTGTCTCGGATATTTCCGGCAAAAAATCCAACCTCCCGCCCCACCTGCACCTGACGTTTGCCTGGGTGCCGAAGGATGTCAGGGTGGATCAACTTACCTGGAAAAATCTGGGCCATGATCCCGGAATCAGGATCATTGATCCGCTGATCGTTATTTCCACCCCGACCGGCTGATCGGGGCAAGGGCCCATGCGAAGCGCCGCTCTTTGGTGCGTAAAACGCACATTTCCGGCGGGCTGATTCTGGTTAAAGCATGTTCATCGCCTGGTGATTTAACCCACTAATCATAGAGGGAAAACGCCATTTGGAAAGATAGCGCCTATTCAAGCCTTATCCTTATCGGCACGGTCCACGGCGATCCTCGGGGCCAGGCCCGCGCCGGGAAACTCCTCCACCACCTGCGGCCGGACCTGGTCACCGTGGAGATCAGCCCCTTTTCCTTGGGCTACCGCTTAAAGCACGGCGGCCGCTGGCAGCGGCAACTGGCGGCCGGCCTGGCGGAACTGCCCGCCGGGGCGGAGCGCCACCTGGCCATCCAGCGCCTGGCGGCCCAGGTGGCCCTGCCGTTTGAGGTCCGGGCGGCTGGGGATTATAGCCGGAGGGTTAACGTCCCCTGGCGCCCCCTGGACCTGGGTTTTTTGTCCAGGCGGCACCTGCCCCGGTATGCGACGGAACTCCTGACCCCGGCCAACCTGCGGGCCTTGCTCGCCTCTGACGACGGCGACCTTAAGGATTTTGTGGCCGGGGAGTTCCGCCGGGCAAAGCAGGCCTTGGCGGGAGCCCCCCGGCGGCGTGTCTTCCCCTGTGTCCCCCAGACGGTGCGGCGGGAACGGTTTCTGGCCCGGCGGCTACGGGGTCTGGTCTCCCGGCATCGCCGGGTGGTGCACCTGGGCGGCTGGGAACACCTGGTGGCCTGGGAGGATTCCCCCGGCCTGTGGCGTGATCTGGCGGATTTGAAGCCGCGGCGAGTGCTTCTGGACGAAGCCGACCGGCTGCCGGACTTTTAAAGGAGCATTTGGTGGCACAGGCGTCTCGCCTGTGCAGGATAAAGGTGCACAGTGCGAGACATTGCCCGCCCCGCTGGATAATGGCTCGTTCCCAAGCTCCTGCTTGGGAATGAAAATTGTCCCCCAAGCTCTGCTTGGGGACCTCCGGTTATGTAATATGATCTGTTGATATGAGAGAAATATTTTCGCCAAGCAGGAGCTTGGCCGAACAAGTGGGTTCCCAAGCAGGAGCTTGGGAACCAGGAGTGGTGTCCTGATTTCCCCGTTCCCAAGCTGGGCTTGGGAACCAGCCATTCATGAGCCTCCGGCCCACCCAAGACCATGAAACTGGCGGCACAGGCTTTCCATTCTGTCCCTGGACACCCGAGGGCGGGTGTCCTACACTTTCAGAGCAGAAAAGTGGTGGCATAGGCGTCTCGCCTGTGCATAACAAAGGTGCGCAATGCGCACTCTACACGGCTTGCCGGTGCGGTGCCCAGGCTGGAAGCCTGTGCTACCACAGGCGGCGGGCGAGACGCCCGCCCTACCGGATTTTGCCGGTTTTGCGGCTGGGGCAACGGCACCGGTATGAATGAGCCCTGTCATGGCTAACATCTTGATTAACCAAGCTATTTGGCGAGATAAAATCCTTCGCCCAAATTAAGTGCTTGAGTTTATGAAGGAAAAAAGGGTAAACTCTCACCCGGTAAAAGAAGCTGTTTTATCCCTGGCGCGGCGAGAGGCTGATATGGAGATTCGCCCTTTTACTTTGCCGGCGGGGCCGGACCGGACTATTCGCGCCGTCCTGGGGGTGCCGCGGAGCACCACCAGGGACGGGGTTCTGGTCCTGGCCCACGGGGCCAACAACAATATGGATCAGCCCCTCCTCAAGGGGCTGCATGAGCTTTTGGCCCGGGCCGGGCTGGTGACGGTGCGCTTCAATTTTCCCTATGCCGAGGCCGGCCGCAAATGGCCCGACTCGGACGAAGCCCTGGAAGGGGTTTTCCGTCTGGTACTGGAATATGTGGCGGAAATGGACGAATTCAAGGGCCTGGCCCTCTACCTGGGCGGGAAATCCATGGGGGCCCGCCTGGCCGCCCAGATCGTGGCCACCGACGTGGGCGCCAGCGGCCTGGTCTTTCTGGGCTATCCGCTCCACCCCCCGGGAAAACCCGAGAAGCTGCGGGATCAGCCCCTGTATCAATTGCCCTGTCCGGCGCTGTTCATCGAGGGCGCCCGGGACCCGTTTTGCCGGATGGACCTGCTGGGGAAAGTGCTGGGACAGATGCCGGTCCGGAGCGATCTCCACGTCCTCCCCGGCCTGGGCCATTCCTTTGAGTCCGGGCGGCACGGCATGGCCCCGGAGGTGCTGGCCCAGATCAACCGGGTGATCCTGGGGTGGCTGGATAGTTTATAAATACGGTTTTTCGTTTTTCGTTCTTCGTTTTTCGCAAAGAATATCTTATTTTTATCGATGGAAGCCTGTATGCCACGAACGAAAAACCAAAAACGAAAAACTAAAAACGAAAAACGGTCTTTCAAATTATGAGCGTCATCCTTGTCGTGGACGACGACGCCCCCACCCGGGAGGCGATTGCCACCGGCTTAAAGAAATCGGGCCATGAGATCCACCTGTCCGGCACCGGGGCCGCAGCCCTGGAGGAAGTCCGGCGTCATCCGGTGGATCTGGCCATTATCGATTTAAAGCTCCCGGACATGGAGGGTACCGAGTTGTTCGGGGCCTTGCGCATCCTGCGGCCTGAGGCCATGGCCATCATGATCTCCGGCGCCGCCACCGTGGATGAGGCCGTATCCGCCCTGAAGCGGGGGATTTACGATTTCATCACCAAGGACTTCCGCATGGGGGACCTGCGCAAGGTGGTGAGCAAGGCCCTGGAGACCCAGCAACTCCTGGTGGAAAACCAGCGTCTGCGGGAAGCCCTCCGGGACAAAGGCCCCACCGGGCGCCTCATCGGCCGGGGACCGGCTATCCTCAAGGTCCTTCACCTGATCAGCCAGGTGGCGCCCATGAAGAGCACCGTGCTGATCGAAGGGGAGTCCGGGGTGGGCAAGGAACTCATCGCCGATGCCATTCACCACCAGAGCCCCCGGCGAACCAAGCCCCTGGTAAAAATCAACTGCGGCGCCCTGCCGGAAGGGCTCATCGAATCGGAGCTTTTCGGTCACGAGAAAGGCGCCTTCACCGGGGCCATTCAGCAGCGCAAGGGCCGCTTCGAACTGGCCGACGGCGGCACGATTTTCTTGGACGAGATCAGCGAGATTCCGCAGTCCACCCAGGTGAAGCTGTTGCGGGTGCTCCAGGAAGGGGAATTCGAGCGGGTAGGGGGGACCCAGACCCTGAAGGTGGATGTGCGGGTGATCGCCGCCGCCAACCGGGACCTGGAAGAGGAGGTGGCTGCGGGGCGCTTCCGCAAGGATTTGTTCTACCGGCTGAACGTCATCCACATGACCATCCCGCCCCTTAGGGACCGGGTGGAGGATATCCCCCTGCTGGCGCTGCATTTTCTCGACAAGTTCTGCCTGGAAAACGACCGTCCCCCCATGGGTTTCAGACCGGAAGTCATGGAGGCCTTGAAAAGTTATTACTGGCCGGGCAACATCAGGGAGTTGCAGAACGTGCTGGAACGGGCCGTGGCCCTGTGCACCAGCAACATGGTGGAAATGGACGACCTGCCGGATGAAATCCGCCGGCATTCCCCGGAAGACGACAAGATTGTCCTGCCGGTGGGGTCTTCTATGAATGAGATCGAGCGCCAGGCCATCCTTCAGACCCTGAGAAAGACCGGGGGCGACAAGGAACTGGCCGCCCGCCTCCTGGGCATCGGCCTGGCTACCCTGTACCGGCGCCTCAAGGAGATGGAGTTGAAAGACGTGCCGCCGGAGGAGTCCTGAGATGGCCTGGTTAAACTTCCTGGACCTGCGCTCATTGCCGGTCAAAGAAGCCGAAGCGGTGATCCTGCCGATTCCCTATGAAGCCACCACCACCTACGGGGCCGGTACCCGGCAAGGCCCGGAGGCGATCCTGGCCGCCTCCCGGCAGGTGGAGTTGTGGGACGAAGACTACGACTGGGACCCCTCGGCCGCCATCCGCCTGGCCACCGCCGCCCCTATCTTCCCGGAGGTCTCGGGCCCCCAGGCCATGGTGGAGAAAATCAAGCGGGTGGTGATGCCCTGGATCGCCCAGGGCAAACTCATCTGCGCCCTGGGGGGGGGAACACACCATCACCGTGGGCCTGCTCCAGGCCATGCAGACCCGCTACCCGGACCTGACGGTGGTGGCCCTGGACGCCCACGCCGACATGCGGGAGAGCTACGACGGCAGCAAACTCTCCCATGCCTGCGTCATGCGCCGGGCCTATGAACTGGGACGCCCCCTGACGCTGCTGGGGGTGCGCAGCTATTCCCAGGACGAATACCAGCTCCTGCGGGTGGCGCCGCGCCTCAAGCTGTTCAAGGCCAAAGAGCTCCACACCCCGGAAGGCTGGGAGGCGGCCCTGGACCACCTCCAAGGCATTTCGGGGCCGGTGTATCTCTCCATCGACTTAGACGCCCTGGACCCCGGCATTATGCCGGCGGTGGGCACTCCGGAACCGGGCGGTCTGTCATATAGCCAGGTGCTAACCATCATAGAAACCTTGAGCCGGAGAGGCCCCGTCATCGGCCTGGACCTGGTGGAACTGGCCCCCATCCCGGGGCAGCAGGTGAGCGAATTTACGGCGGCGCGGCTGATTTATAAGGCTTTGGGGTATATTTATCATTCACGGCTGAAATGATGGTTTACGGTTTTCGGTTTTCGGTTTTCGGTGAAAAGAGCCGGGTGTGCGGATTGCTTCAGATGGGAGAAATTAAGACAACTTAGCATTTTAAGGAAGTCTCTTTGATTTCATAACAGTTCCTCAGGGGCCTTTGGCCCACCCATAAATGATGAAAAGTTTTGTAGCGGGAGTCTCCGCCGCCGTGTAGGGTGCGCACTGGGCACCTTTATCATGCACAAGCGAGACACCTATGCCACCAAAATTTCAACAATTTTTCAAGGCAGTCATTCATGGACCTTCGGTCCACCCGTAAAGCATGAAAAGGTCAGTGGGGCGGGCGTCCCCGCCCGCCAGGCGGTCCGCACAGGCGAGACGCCTGTGCCACCAGATTATAGATTAACTTTTCGAAGACAGTAAAAAATCAGAAACCAACCTGAAAACCGAAAACAGGATTCTAACATGCGGCGCAAACACGAAGATTTTCATGACGGGGCGAAAGACGGCCTGACTCCGTTGGAGCCTCTGGATATCACGAGGGTTCAGGATTTTGACGAGCTCCTACATGCTATGGGCAAGACCGCGTTCGGCGGGCGCAGTCTGGGCGAGGCGGCTGAGGTCTTGACTCAGATGGTGCGGGACCCGGAGTGCGCCGTGGTGGGCACCTTTTCCGGGGCCATGAGTGTCGCCAAGATGGGGTTGTTGATCTGCGAGATGATCGACCGGGGTTGGCTGAAGGTGATCATCACCACCGGCGCCCTCATCGCCCACGGGTTTATCGAAACCCTGGGCCGGGCGCACTATAAGTACCCGGAGCAGGTATCGGACCGGCAGCTCTTTCAGCAGGGCTACAACCGCATCTATGACACGTTGGAGATGGAAGCCAACCTGGATTACGCCGAAGACGTGTTCCGGGCGGTGCTGGAGGGGCTGGACCCGGACCAGACCTGGTCCTCGGCCAGCATTTGCCGGGAGTTGGGAAAATATCTGGCGGAACAGAGCGACAGTCCCGGAATGCTGCGCTCCGCCTATCTGAAGGGGGTGCCGGTGTTCATCCCGGCCTTCACCGACTCCGAGTTAGGCCTGGACCTGGCGGGCTACATGGTGCGGCGGGCCCTGGCGGAGGGTAAGGACATCGGCGCGGCCCTGGGGTCGGTCTCCTTGAAATTCAACCCCTTCCTGGACCTGGCTGCCTACACCCAGACCGCGCTGGCCTCCCCGAAGCTGGGCATCTTTACGGTGGGGGGCGGCGTGCCCCGGAACTGGGCCCAGCAGGTGGCGCCCTACCTGGAACTGCTGCATAGCCGCCTGAACCTGGATCTACCGGAAGTGCGGTTTCACTACGGCGTGCGGCTCTGCCCGGAGCCGGCCCACTGGGGCGGCTTGAGCGGCTGCACCTTCAAGGAGGGGGTCTCCTGGGGCAAGTTTGTCTCTTTGGAGGACGGCGGCCGTTATGCCGAGGTGCTGTGCGACGCCACCATCGCCTGGCCGCTTTTGCTCAAGGGCGTCAGCCAGCGTCTTGACAAAGCGCCAAATAGCTAATCACAAACCCGGCGCAAGCCTCAGGACAGACCGGAATTGAGGACCGCGATCCCCGCGACCAGCACCACGAAAAGCAACGCCGCCCACATCGCCAGCCTGGCGGAGTCAATTCCCTGGAAGCGCTTCAAAAACTTTCTGTAGTCCATAACACACCCTGAAGATTCACGGTTTATTTTCTCTTACCTTAATCCCGGCGCCTCAGCCTGACAATAAGGGATTTCCCTAATTATTTCAGAGAGAATCCTGAATCTTACTCAGGGTTTGGAGAAGATTTCCGGTGGGATGGGCCGGGAGCCTCGGGTAGATTGGAAAAAGCTTTTGGCAATCGCTATAATAGAAGTTGCAGTTAAAAAGCTATGAATATTCTTGTCATTCTGAACGGAGCGTTACGAATCTCGGTGGCTTTAAAAGAGAGATTCTTCGCTGCACTCAGAATGACAAAAAAAATCTCTTGAGCGCGCATTGCTATTAATCCTCGGATAACGGGGGCGAAACGCCGCACGAGGCGCAGCTGCAAAGTTTTTTATCCTTTAAGGCGTGGTAGCCCTCCCGGGTCAGGAGGGCGGCGATCACCAGGCCGATCACCGGGTCAGCCTGCCAGATGCCGAACCAGTAGTTGAGCCCCAGGCCGACGAGCAGGGCTACGGATAACATGGCGCAGGCCAGGGTCTGCTTGGAATCGGCCATGAGACTGGCGCTGCCCAGGGATTTGCCCGTCTGGTATTTGAGATAAAATAAGGCCGGCATGATAATCATGGAGGCCAGGGCGATGAGAATCCCCAGCAGGCTGGGGGCGGGCGCCTCCTGGAAGATTAATTTCTCCACCGATTCATAGAGCACGTAAGCCGCCAGGATGAAGAAGGTATAACCCACGATCTTGACGGCCCGGCGCTCCCGGCGCGCTTCCTCAGCCGCGCTCAGGGTGGCGTGCCGGGCGAACCGATAGATCATCACCCCGCCGGACAGGGATTCCACCAGGCTGTCCAGGCCGAAGCCCACCAGAGCGATGGACCCGGCCCAGACGCCCGCCAGCAAGGCCAGAACGCATTCCACCACATTGTAGGCGATGGTGAAGTAGGCCAGGCGCAGGGCTCGTTGTCGCAGGTTAGCCATATCAGTGAGCCGTAAGCGGTAAGCAGTGAGCAGTATTACAGGGCGGCTGTGCCCGCCGGCTGAGCAGCAGGGTAGGGGGCACAGTGTGCACCTATGAGAGCCCTTATATCGGCTCTTCCGGGAAAATAAACCTTTTTAAACGCGCAAAATAAGTCCTCCCGCCCACCACATAAGTATCATTATGATGGGCCCCGGGGATAATATAAAGATCCTTGGGGGAGTTGGCCGCGGCGAAGAGGCGCCGGCCCATGGCCACCGGGATGATCTCGTCGTCGGCGCCGTGGATGATGAACACCGGTACTTTAACTTTATCAATTTTTCCCAGGTTGTCGTAAGGCACCTTGGGGCGCCAGTCGAACAGGAAGGGCGCCATCATCCTGGCCATCTCCGAGGAGTTGGTGAAGGCCGACTCCAGGATCAGGCTCCGGCAGGGTTTCCGGATGGCCAGGTCCGTGGCCAGGGCGGTGCCCAGGGAGCGGCCGAAGAGGATAATCTCCTGGGGCGGTATCCCCCGGGTCCCGGTTGCGAAACGGTAGGCCGCGGCCGCGTCCAAAAAGGTGCCCTCCCGGCTGATGCGGCCCTGGGAGCGGCCGTACTCCCGGTAGTCAAAGATGAAGACCTGGACCCCCACGAGGTCATGGAGCAGTTTAATATTCTCCAGGCGGTGGCTGATGTTGCCGGCGTTGCCGTGGAACCACACCAAGACCGGGGCCCCGGTCTTGGGCACCCACCAGCCGTGGAGCTTGACGTGGTCTGCGGCCTCAAAGTAAACGTCATCGTATTTTAACCCGAAATCCGCCGGGGTGCCGACAAGATAAGGGTCGGGGAAGAAGACGATGCCCTTTTCGGAAAATTCCAGAATCATGATGGCCCCGTTGGCGGCAAGCCCGGCCTCTCAGATTTCAAAATGGTTCCTCATGGGCCGTTGGCCCACCCATAAAGCCTGAAAAAGCCGGTGGGGCGGGCGTCCTCGCCCGCCACGGTTGCTTAATTCATGGTGTGTAAGACGCATGTTCCTGACTGCGGCGGCAACCGTGAATCTTGATTGTCAGGTCAGGGAATAAAGAGAAGAATATATCTGATGGTATACTCTTTGGCGTCAGGATACAAAAAAATAATCCAGGACGGTGTTCGGTAAGGGGCGTTCTCCCGATGCGGCTCAACCCGTAAAGAAGCCGGCAATATAGCGCAGGGCCAGGCCCGAGATGACGACGCCTAAGCCGATGCGGATCACCTGGCCGGAAACGAACTTCTGGAGGCGGGCGCCGATGTACATGCCGCCGAAACCGCCTACGCCGAACAGCGCTCCCAGGAGCAGGTCGGGATGAATGCCGATGGCGTAGTAAATCCCTACCCCGGCCACCGAGGTTACCAGGGTGCCCAACAGCGCCGCCCCGGCGATGGTGTACATGGGGAGCTTAAAGATCGCCGCCAGAAAGGGGGCGATAATGGCGCCGCCGCCGATGCCATAGGTGCCGCCGATGAGCCCCACCACCAGAGCCAGGAGGAACAGGGCCGGGACGTTGAAGTAGAAGGTTTCCCCCAAAAATTCGTAAGCCACCTGCTTGAAGCTCCAACTCACGGTCCGGACCCGGGCGGCGGGGGGCAGTCCCTGGCCGGTGCTGGGGCCCGACTCCGCCAGGACCTTCTTCAGGCGTTTCTGGACCTGGGCCTCAAATTCCAGGATGCGGGCCTTCTTGCGTTTGGCCCGGGGGGTTTGCTCATAGAGCAGGCGCAGGCCGATATACAGGAGCACGCAGCCCACAAAGAGCTTGAAGTGGTGGGGGTTCGGCAGCCAATCCTTGCGAATCAGGGCCCCGAACCAGAGTCCCGGCAGGGTGCCCAGGATGGTGGCGGCGGCCACCGGCCAGTTCATGCGGCCCTCCCGGATAAAACGGTAGACCCCGCTGGGGATGGCCACGATGTTGAAGACCAGGTTGGTGGGAGAAACCGCTGGGCTGGTGAAGTTGAGGAAGCTCACCTGGAACGGCAGCAGCAGGAAGGCCCCGGAGACCCCGCCCATGGAGGTGAAGGTGGAAACCACCAGGGCGACGAGAGGCGGAATTAGCGGGTTGACCTCCACGCCGGATACGGGAAAGAGCATACCCCACCTCTTGTGTAATTTTTCACAAGATTAGTCAAAATAGATACCGCTGTCAAGGGAAAATTTGGCGGGGCACAGCGGGCTTCTGAGTAAAATATGCTGCATTTGGGTGGCGATATTCTACCCCGTGTCCACGGGTTGTTCGGGTTTCTGGCAAAATCCGCCAGATACTTGGGGGCTTCTTCGATTTGCAGGCATCAGGGTTTGGTCTGGATTTCGTCCAGTGTGAAGGCAAGAAACCAAAACGGTCAACGATAAACCCAGCCCCTGAACCAATTATTTTCACCCATTTTTGGCATGGTCCTTAGCGCCACAAAGTCTTTGGATTTATCAAAAGTTGGCAAAAATCAAGCAAATGGATTCTCATGTCAAAATATTTTAATTGTTGAGGGTATCTTTGATCACCGATAAGGTAAAATAAGCCATTCAATCACGCGTAATTTTTCAGAAGGAGGAAAAATATGAAAAAAATGATTCTTTGGGGGTGGTGCATTCTGGCGATCTGTCTCTTGATAGCCCCCCTATCCGGTTTCGGGCAGGAAAAAGCGCCTCCCCAGGCCGCGGCCCCGGCCCCTCAGGCGGGCACTGCGCCGGCGTCTTCCACCCCGGCCGCTAAGGAGACAGTCCCGGACCCGGAGCAAATACTCCGTCAAAGTTGCGATTTCCTCAAGCAACAATCTCAGTTCTCCTTCAAGGCCGAGGTTGCCAACGATCGGGTCTATGCCGGCGGCAAGAAGCTCCAGTTCGGCCAGGAGGTGAAGGCTGCCTTCCGGCGTCCCGACAAGCTCCGTCTCGATGGGGACGGCGACTTGGAAAGCAAATCGCTCATTTTTGACGGCAAGGCCCTGACCCTCTATGACAAGGATAAGAACCATTATGCCAGCATCGAGGTGGCCGGTGATATGGACGCGGCCCTGGACCAGGCCTACAAAGATTATGGCTTGAAGGTTGGGTTGGCCGAGTTGGGGAGCGCCCATCTGTGTAATCGCGCCGGCAAGGACTTGGTCAACGCCCTTTATGTGGGTCTGCACAAGGTTCAAGGGGTTCCCTGTCATCATCTGGCCTTTGACCGGAAAGACATTCATTATCAGGTCTGGATCGAGGCCGGGGATAAGCCGGTGATACGGAAGATCGTGATCACCCAGAAGCGGCTGCCCGGATCGCCCCAGTGGACCGCGTATCTCTCCGATTGGAACCTGGCGCCATCCTTAGCAGACGACCTGTTTGCCTTTACACCGCCCGCCGGCGCCCAAAAGATAAAATTTATGCCGGTAAAGCAGGCCGCAACCCCGGCTCCTAAGAAAGGCAAAGGCAAAAAGAAAGGAGGTCAGTCATGAGATCGGCCCGACTCACGCGCCTGGTGGTGATCCTATCCCTGGTAATATTAATGGCGGGCTTTCCCCTCATCGCGCAGGAAGTTCAAGCCCGTGGCGGCGGAGACTACCATGGGGGCGGTTATGGCCATGGCGGTGACTTTGGCGGCGGCAGCTTCAGGAGCGAACCGGCTCACTCGGGGGGCCAACACCCTGGAGAGGGTCATCACGATAATTATTCCCAACATAACTATAGCCGGTCCGACTCCGCCAACGTCAATGTGAATAAGAATGTGAACGTAAGCGGTTCCGGCTGGGGAGCGTACCACGGCCCCGGTTGGGGCGGCGTGGCTGCCGGGGCGGCTGCCGGTCTGGCCGTGGGCACCGTGGTAGGAGCCTTGTCAGCCAGCGCCCAACCCCTGGTGGTGGGCGGTCAGAGCTACTACTACGAAAATAACACCTACTACCAGCCCTGTTATAGTGGCAGTGCTTCAAGCTACTGCGTGGTCCAGAATCCCAATGAATAGCCCGCAAAGCCAGGCTTAATCCAGGCAGCCAGGCCCTCCGGCGGGTAGCGGCCCACAGCCGCCAAACTTTTTCCGGATGGGCCTGGGTGCCTCACGTCTCCTCATGAGGAGATCACTTCAGAATACCGGTGACGTCCACTACCTCACTGCCTCCTTGGATGGCCAAGACTTTCTTCGGGGCTCCGGGCTTCATGTCGAGTCTTTTCAGGTCAATGGCGCAAACCGCCAGGTTTTCATAAGTCCGGAAACTTGGTTTTTCAACCCTGTGATTGCAATCCACATCGTGTAATACCGAATTGCGCTCAAAAAGGAACAAAGTCTATGTAGGGGCGCACCTGTGTGTGCGCCCTCTTGGGGGGACACGCAGGTCCCCCCCTACAAGAATAGTCCATTGAGCGCTAATCGGTATCATTGGTTATCTGAACTACCCAGCTCATGACAACCGAAAAAATTCCCTTTCGTATTTAGGCTGCGGGAAATATTGCTGCGAACCAAAAAAGAAGGGTTAGACCGATTGGCCTAACCCCTTGATTTCATTGGCGGGGACGACGAGACTCGAACTCGCGACCTCCGGCGTGACAGGCCGGCGTTCTAACCAACTGAACTACGCCCCCGGGTAACTTAGTTCAAGGTTGAAAGTTCGAAGTTATGGCTGGAAAAACATTGGACCCGGACTTTGAACTTTGAACCTTGAACTTTCAACCAAAATTTGGTAGGCGGAACAGGGCTCGAACCTGTGACCCCCGGCTTGTAAGGCCGATGCTCTCCCAGCTGAGCTATCCGCCCGCCCCAGTAATATTCGCTTATGGCGGCCCCGCTGTCAAGGGGTTTATGCCCTTACAGCCCTTTCGACGAGCCCAAATCGGCGGTTCCGCTTTTCTTTTTTGGCGGTGAGGCAAAATGGTGCGCAGTGCGCACCCTACAGCACCTGGCGGACCTGGGCCACCCAAATTTTTTCAGAGGAGGAGACGATAGGGGAGGGGAGGGCGAGGATGATTTTTACCTTATCACCCTCTCCCCCTTTCCCCTTTTCCCCCAGATTTTATTTAATGGGCCTGAATCTCGGCGGCGGGCAACTCGACCGGCGCAAAGACCGCGTCCGGGGCCACCAGGGGCGGCACCGGCTTGAACAGGCTTTCCGGATCATCCAGCACCAGGGCCGTCTTCAAGACCTCGTCCATGTGGTCCACGGGCACCAGGTCAACCACTTTGAGAATCCGGGCCGGGATTTCTTTGATATCCTTGACGTTGTCCCGGGGGATGAGCACGGTCTTGATCTGGTGGCGATGGGCCGCCATGATCTTTTCCTTGAGGCCGCCGATGGGCAGCACCCGGCCCCGCAGGGTGATCTCCCCGGTCATGGCCACGTCGCGATGCACCGGAATCTTCAGCAAGGCCGAGACGATACAGGTGGCGATGGTAATCCCGGCGGACGGGCCATCCTTGGGGATGGCGCCTTCCGGCACGTGCACGTGGAGGTCAATCGTGCGGTAGAAGTGCGGCGGCAGCCCCAGGCTCTCGGCCTTGGAACGCACGTAGCTCAGTGCCGCCTGGGCCGACTCCTGCATGACTTCCCCCAATTTGCCGGTGATCGTGAGCTTGCCCCGGCCGGGCAGGACCACGACCTCGGTATGGAGCAGCTCGCCCCCGAATTCGGTCCAGGCCAGACCCGTGGTGAGCCCCACTTCGTCGGCCTCTTCGGTGCGGCCGAAGCGATACTTGGGGACCCCCAGATACTTGGGCACCATCTGGCTGGTGACCTTGACCAGGTGGTCCTTGCCCTTGGCCGCTACTTCCCGGGCCACCTTCCGGCAGATGGAGGCGATTTCCCGCTCCAGGTTCCGCACCCCGGCCTCCCGGGTGTACTGCCGGATGATGGTGAGAATGGCATTTTCCGAGAACTGGATGTTCCCCTTGGTCAGGCCGTTGGCAAGGCACTGCTTAGGGACCAAAAACTGCTCGGCAATGAGGTGCTTCTCCACTTCGGTGTAGCCGGCCAGCCGGATGATCTCCATCCGGTCCTGGAGCGGCGCCGGGATGGAGAAGAGATTGTTGGCCGTGGTAATAAACATGACTTCGGACAGGTCGTAGTCCACGTCGAGGTAATGGTCGTTAAAGGCGAAGTTCTGTTCCGGGTCCAGGACCTCGAGGAGCGCCGAAGACGGGTCGCCCCGAAAATCCGTGCTCATCTTGTCCACTTCATCTAGACAAAAGACCGGGTTGTTGGTCTTGGCCTTTTTCAGCGACTGGATGATCTTGCCGGGCAGCGCCCCGATATAGGTGCGCCGGTGGCCGCGGATCTCGGCTTCGTCCCGCACGCCCCCCAGGGACAGCCGCACGAAGTTCCGTCCCATGGCCCGGGCCACGGACTTGGCCAGGGAGGTTTTGCCCACGCCCGGCGGCCCCACCAGGCAGAGGATAGGCCCTTTCATCTTTTTGACCAGGCTCTGGACCGCCAGGTGCTCAAGGATGCGCTCCTTGGGTTTCTCCAAGCCATAGTGGTCTTCGGCGAGGATGCGCTCGGCCTCTTCCAGGCCGTGCTTATCTTTGGTTTTTTCCTGCCAGGGCAGGGACAGCAGCCAGTCGATGTAGTTCCGGGAGACGGTGGCCTCCGCCGACATGGGGCTCATGAGCTTCAGTTTTTTCAGCTCATGCTTCACCTTGCCAGTGGCCTCGGCGCTCATCTTCTTCCGGCGGATGCGACGCTCCAGTTCCTGGATTTCGCCCTTGAGATCCTCTTTTTCCCCCATCTCCTTCTGGATGGCCCGCATCTGCTCGTTGAGATAGTATTCCCGCTGGGTCTTTTCCATCTGCTTCTTGACCCGGTTCTTGATGCGTGACTCGATCTGGAGGATTTCGTTTTCCCGGTTCACATAGCCCAGCACCTGTTCCAGGCGGCGGGAGGCATCCAACATTTCCAGCAGGCCCTGCTTTTCATCGGCCTTAATGGACAAATGGCCGGCGATGGTGTCGGCCAACCGCCCCGGGTCATCCACCCCCACCAGGCTCTGCATGGCTTCCTGGGGAACCTTTTTGTTCAGCTTGGCATAAGTCTCGAACCCGGCGATAGCGGTGCGGCGCAGCGCCTCGGTCTCGGGAGTGACCTCCCAGGACTCAAGGAGTTCCTCGGCTTCGACCTGGAAGAACTGGGATATGGGCAGAAACTGGCGGGTGATGGCCCGGCTCTTGCCTTCCACCAGCACTTTGACGGTGCCGTCGGGCAGCCGCAAGAGCTGGAGGATGGCCGCCAGGGTGCCCAACCGGTGAATTTCGCCCTCCCGGGGTTCATCCTTGCGCGGGTCCTTCTGGGTGCACAGGAGGATAAATTTTTCCTGCCCCATGGCATATTCCAGGGCATGGATGGAGCGTTCCCGCCCGATAAACAGCGGCACCACCATGTGGGGGAAGATGACGATATCCCTCAGGGGCAGCATGGGCACCGTGAGCAGGTTGCGCTTGTCACCCTCAGCGGCGCCGCGGCTTTTGGGTAATCGGAAGATCATTTTTGCACCGCCATCCCGGGCTTGTCCCAGGCCACGTCCTCCGCGGCCCGATAGGTATATATCGGCGCGGCGTGTTTGCTGATGAAGTCCTCGTTGATCAGGCATTCCTGCACGTCCTTAAGGGAGGGCAGGTCATACATCAGATCCAGCATGGCCCGTTCGAGGATGGCTCTCAGCCCCCGGGCTCCGGACTTGCGCTTCAGGGCCTCTTTGGCCACCGCCTCCAAGGCGCCGTCGGTGAAGTTCAGGGCGACCCGGTCCAGTTCCAGGAGTTTCTGATACTGCTTCACCAAGGCGTTCTTGGGCTCTTTGAGGATGCGCATCAGCGCGGCTTCATCGAGCTCATCCAGGGTGGCGAGCACCGGCAGGCGCCCCACGAACTCAGGGATCAGCCCGAACTTCAACAAATCCTGGGGCTGCACCTGGACCAGGGTTTCCCCCAGGGGACGCTGGTGGCGGCTCTGGATATCGGCCCCGAACCCCATGGATTTGCGGCCGATGCGGGCCCCGATGATGTCCTCCAGGCCGTTGAAGGCGCCGCCGCAGATGAACAGGATGTTGGTGGTGTCCACCTTGATGAACTCCTGCTGCGGGTGTTTGCGGCCGCCTTTGGGAGGCACCGACGCCATGGTGCCCTCGATGATCTTGAGCAGGGCTTGCTGGACCCCTTCACCGGAGACGTCCCGGGTGATGGAGGGGCTGTCGGTCTTCTTGGCGATCTTGTCCACTTCGTCGATGTAGACGATGCCCCGGGAGGCCTTTTCCACATCGTAGTCCGCGGACTGGAGCAGGTTGAGGATGATGTTTTCCACATCCTCGCCCACATAGCCGGCCTCGGTCAGGGTGGTGGCGTCGGCGATGGTAAAGGGCACGTTCAGGATGCGGGCCAGGGTCTGGGCCAGCAGGGTCTTGCCGGAGCCGGTGGGGCCCACCAGCAGGATGTTGCTTTTCTGGAGCTCAACCCCGTCCAGGTCCACCCCGGCATTGATGCGCTTATAATGATTATAGACCGCCACGGACAGGATCTTTTTGGCCCGTTCCTGGCCGATGACGTACTCGTCTATCTGTTTCTTGATGATCGCCGGCTCGGGAATCGACAGCCGGGCGTGTTTGGCTTCGTCCTTTTCGTACTCTTCGGCGATGATGTCGTTGCACAGCTCGATGCATTCATCGCAGATGTAGACGCCGGGGCCGGCGATGAGCTTCTTCACTTCGCCCTGGCTTTTGCCGCAAAAAGAACACAACAGGTCGGCACTCTTGTCGGTACCGCGCTTACTCATATACGTTTTCCTCCACAAACCCCGAAAAAGAAGCGGTTCGAGGGTTTGGCTGGTCTGCTTCGTTGCCGCCGTGCATTGCTTGCCTGATTACATCGGCGCCCGGCGGTTTTTTCTTCAACGTTGATCAGATGTTTAATCCTGATGCCGGGCCGGAAAAAGCATCCCCGGTTCCCGGTGGGTAATGACGTTGTCAACCAGGCCGTATTCCTTGGCCTGCTGGCCGGACATATAGAAATCCCGCTCGGTATCCTGATTGATGCGTTCAATGGATTGGCCGGTGTGTTTGGCCATAATCCCGTTCAATTCTTCCCGCATCCGCAAAATTTCCTGGGCCTGGATGCCCACGTCCGTGGCCTGGCCCTGAAAACCGCCCAGGGGTTGGTGAATCAAGATCCGGGCGTGGGGCAGGGCGAACCTTTTCCCCTTGGCGCCCGCGGTCAACAGCAGCGCCGCCATGGACGCCCCCTGGCCCATGCACAGGGTGGCCACCGGGCTCTTGATGTACTGCATGGTGTCGTATATAGCCATCCCGGAAGTCACCAGACCGCCGGGAGAGTTGATGTAAAAGTTGATTTCCTTGTCGGGGTCCTCTGCCTCCAGAAACAGCAGTTGGGCGATCACCAGGTTGGCGACATCGTCATTGATGGCCGTCCCCAAGAAGATGATCCGGTCCCTCAGGAGCCGGGAATAGATGTCGTAAGCCCGTTCACCCCGGCTGCTTTGCTCCACTACCATGGGAATTAACTGCATTCTACTCCTTTTCATCCTGTTCTCCTGCCGGGGCCGCGGCCTCGGCTGCGGCGGCAGTGATCTCGGCTTTATCCAGCAACAGTTTCATGGTCTTGTCTTCCAAAAGCGTCCGCCTCAGGGCCCCCATCAGATCGTGTTCCTGATAAAATTTCTTGATCTCGACCACGTCCCGGCGGTTGTTGACCGCGATCCGGGCCAGGGCGGCGTCCATTTCGGCTTCGTCCACCGCCAGGTTCTCCTGGCCGGCGATGCGGTTCAGGATCAACCTGACCCGCACCCGGCGCTCGGCCATGGGTTTCATGACCTCCAGGATCCTGGCCGGGTCCATGCCGGCGGTGTCCATGCCGTGCTGCCGGAAGCGGTCCATCTGGTCCCGCAGCATGTTCTCTTGTTCCGAAGTGACGAGAGAGGGCGGCACCTCGAATTGATGACGGGCCAGCAATTGGTCCGACACCTGGTTTTCCAGTAAGGCCTGCCTCTCCTGTTCCTTTCCTTTAATAATATCCTCTCGCACGGCGGTGCGCAAGTCAGCCACAGTTTGAAAGTTTCCCCCCAGGTTCTTGGCGAAGGTGTCGTCCAGTTCGGGCACCACCTTCTCTTTGACTTCCTGGACGTTCACCGCGAAATCGACGACCTTGCCGGCCAGGAGGGGATTGGCGAAATCATCGGGCAGGGCCACAGGGAAGCGGGCTTCCGCTCCGGCCTTGAGGCCCAGGAGGTTGGTTTCGAACTCGGCGTTGAACTTGCCGCTGCCCACCTCCACATAAGTGCCTTCCGACTTGCCGCCTTCCACCGGCTGCCCGGCGAAGTGGGCCTGGTGGTCCAGGACCACGAAATCCCCCGCCTGAACGCCCCGTGCTTCCGCCGGGGGTTTCAGGATGGCGTTGGCCTGCCGGATCTCCTCCAGGCGGGCCTCCACCTCGGCGTCCGTCACTGCCACTTCAGGCGCCGCCAGCTTAAGGGCCAGGTAGTCCTCGGCGGCAAACTCCGGCGCCACCTCGATTTCGACGCTGTAGCAGTAATCCTCCCCGGCCACCACCGGCGGCACCGGCTCCGGCCAGCTCAGATTGATGGCGTCCACGCCCTTGTCCTTCAAAGCCTCGGCCAGGGACCGGCGCACCAGGGTTTCGGAGACATCATGGTCGATGTCTTTGTGGTAATACATCTCGAGCACGGACCGCGGCACCTTGCCCGGCCGGAAGCCCTTGACTTTGGCCTTCTTCGCCAACTCCCGGTAGGCCCGGTCCACTGCCTGGGTCACCTCGGCGGAGGGGACCTCGATGGTTAATTTCCGTTTGACTTCGCTGAGATTCTCCATCTCAACCTTCAAGGCGCTTTCTGTCATCTTCTGAGCTCGCAATCTTCCGTTAATTTGAATTCGTTTTATGGTTATAAGCGTTCAGGAGGGCAGGCCCCCGATCTGACTGGTCTCCGTGCCGGTGTGCGAGAGGGGGGACTCGAACCCCCACGGTTTACCCGCTGGACCCTAAACCCAGTGCGTCTGCCAAATTCCGCCACTCTCGCAACTTTGGCGATTCATCTAATAAATTTATTAATTTTCCTTGCTTAAGTCAACCGTCTCGCCCCCCGGAATCGTCTCCTACCGTTGTTTCTTGATGAGAATCGTGTTATTTACTAGCCGATTGTCCCGTTAAATTGACATAAGCCTTTTCATTCCCTAGAGGTGTAGGGCGGGCATTACCCGCCAGGGGTGAACAGTGCGTCCCCGGCGCCAGCACAGACGGGACGCCTGTGCCACCGATTTAAAGAATTTTTTTAAGCAGTTCCTCATGGGTCTGTGGCTCACCCCAAAAACATGCAAAGGTTAGTGGGGCGGGCGTCCCCGCCCGCTTCTCAACTTGAGTGATGGTGCGTAGGACGCACCCTACGAAAAATTTTGAACCTTGAACTTTGAACTTTTCGGAATCGGAACCAGACAGGATTCCCAAACTACCCGTCTAATGGACGCCGGCAAAACGCCTGGTGCGGGTTTTTAGCTTTTACTGAGGGAGGATTAATAGAGTATGGAAGTCCAGGACAAAGACGAACTGAAGCAGATGCGGGACCGTCTGGCCGTCAACCCCAAAATGGTCTGGGACCAGGTGGATCAGGCCGAACGGGACGCCATCTTTGCCTACGGCGACCATTACAAGACGTTTTTGGATCGCGCCAAGACCGAACGGGAGGCGGTGGTGGAGATCGAACGCCAGGCCAAGGCCCTGGGTTTTGTCGACCTGACCGGCAAGGAGCCCGGCCCCCGCGGTTATTATAATTACCGGGGCAAGGTCATCGTCCTGGTGGTTCAGGGCCGCCGGCCCCTGAGCGAAGGCCTCCGTATCGTGGCCTCCCACATCGACTCGCCCCGGCTGGACCTGAAACAGTACCCCCTCTATGAAGACACCGACCTGGCCTTTTTGAAGACCCACTACTACGGCGGCATCAAGAAATACCAGTGGCTGGCCCGGCCCCTGGCCATTCACGGGGTGGTCGTCAAGGCCGACGGCACCCGGGTGCAGTTAACCGTCGGCGAGGACCCCCATGACCCGGTCTTTTCCGTGCTGGACCTCTTGCCCCACCTGGCCAGGAAGATCATGGACAAGAAGGTGTCCGAGGCCTTCGAAGGCGAAAAGCTCAATATCCTGGTGGGGTCCCTGCCCCTGGGAGACCCCGAGACCAAGGAGCGCGTCAAGCTCCACCTGCTGAAATACCTTGAAGACCATTACGGCATCAACGAGGAGGACCTGATCAGCGCCGAACTCGAGGTGGTGCCAGCCGGGCCGGCCCGGGACCTGGGCTGGGACCGCAGCCTGGTGGGGGGCTATGGCCAGGACGACCGCTCCTGCGCCTACGCTTCCCTGGCCGCCCTCCTGGACGTGCAGGAGCCGGAGCATACCTCCGTGGCGATGTTCTACGACAAAGAAGAAATCGGCAGCGAAGGCAACACCGGGGCCCAAAGCTTCCTCATAAACGAGATCGTGGCGATCCTCCTGGAACGCCGGGGAGAAAGCCCCCAGGCCCGGCGCCGGGTGCTCATGGCCAGCAAGGCCCTGTCGGCCGACGTCACCGGGGCCCTGGACCCGGATTTTCCCGAGGTGCACGAAAAGCGGAACGCCGCCAAGATGAGCTACGGCGTCTGCTTCCACAAATACGGCGGCAGCGGCGGCAAGTATTCCACCAGCGACGCCAACGCCGAGTATGTGGCCTGGATCCGGAAGATTTTCCAGGACCACGGGGTCGTCTGGCAGGCGGGCCAATTGGGCAAGGTAGACGAAGGCGGCGGCGGCACCATCGCCAAGTACCTGGCGGTGTACGGCATGGAGATCATCGACTGCGGCACGCCCCTGCTCTCCATGCACTCGCCCTTCGAGATCGCCTCCAAGGCCGACCTCTACATGACCTTCAAGGCCTTCCGGGCCTTTTTCCAGGCGGGGTGAAGGCAGACGCAGGGTTAACCGATTGCAGGGTGCGTCCTACGCACCATGACCATAGGGCCGCACCGGGCACGGCGGATCGCACTGCCGCTTGAAGAGCGGAATTAATTCCAAATTGAGACCTCTGCGAAAGTCACTTTACTTGTCATTCTGAGGGAGCGAGCGACCGAAGAATCTCATAATTACGAGAAAATACGAGATCCTTCGCTCCACTCAGGATGACAAAATGGTGTTTTGCAGAGGTCTCAATTTACAACAACCGGCGATTTCCCCGTAGGGGCGGACCCGTGTGTCCGCCCTGACTTGAGGGCGCACCCACGGGTCCGCCCCTACAATGCCGCATTTTTTGATTTCGACCCGGTATAAAAGGCCGCCGGCGCTCTCCATCCGCTACTGCGCCCCGGCCCGGTCTTGCAACTTTGCATAAAAATGGTACCCTTAAAAGACCTCTGATTCAAAGCACGGAACGATAACATGGGCAAATTCTTTTCTCGCTTTAAGAAAGATCCGGTGGACCCCGGGGTCACCTCGGTGGGGAATATGGCTAATTTTTACAGCCTGCTGATCTTTCTCATCGCCATTCCCTTTGTCCTCATCATCGCCTTGGTGTGGGTCACCGGCATCCTGGGTTTCAACGCCTATATCTTCGCCGGCTTCGCGGGTCTGCTGGCCTATGCCGTGTGGCGCATCTATCGCCGCTGGGGGGTCATCAAGGCCAAGATGGCGGCCCAAACCGGCGACTTCCAGGACCTGATGCGTGAGGCCGCCCAGAGCGGCAAGGACGTGGAAATCTCCCTGATGAACGGGGTGTTTACCCTGCGTTACACCGGGGCGCACGGCCTGAACCAGGCCAGCCTGCCCGGCGGGCGGCCCCAGCCCCTGGCCTTGGCCGGCCCGCTCAGCCTCGAAGGCGAAGCCGAAACCGCGGCCGCCGCCCCCCCCGCCTGGCTGCCGCCGGAACGCCTCCGGGAGGAACTGGAGGAGTTCATCAAGCTCCGGGAAGAAGGCGTCATCAGCCCCGAGGAATTCGACCGCATCAAGGCCAGCCTGCTCCAGCGCATGTCCG
>Ga0351867_10077_pt2 | contig 24903 bp, 20 predicted proteins | sample TotcelHFGM3001M8_FD_206779 | JGI IMG/M metagenome (GOLD analysis project Ga0351867, IMG submission 206779) | Enriched cells from coal bed in the Powder River Basin, Montana, United States - Total cells FGM rep2 HSBNCT.FGM.300.1.M8 ...
GGGCAGGACCGCACCGACGAAGGTCTTCCCTTTCTTGCCTTCAACATAGCCATTCCCAAAAAGATTACTCAGCACGGTGGAATTATAACGTTTCAAGGTGGGTGGTGAATAACTCCCTTTCAACTTTTTTTCCAGGAACAGCGCCAGCGCTTTGGTATCAATTTCATTTTTCCCCTTCAGGTAATCCAACCAGAACTTCAAGTATTCCCGGCGATAATTTTTTTTCATCCGCCATCCTCCCTATTGAATGTTTGTTCCAGTTTACCCGGATCTCTCCCGGCTGAAGCCGAAAAAACCCGCACGTTTCAATCTGTTGGCCTGTTGGCAAGTTACGAGAGACCCCATCAATTGTCAACAGAATTTTCTTGAAATCTAAACGGTTTGATCCACCAGGTCATTCAGAAAAGAGTCCACCCCCTCCGGATGGGTGGTCCGCACCTCCTCCACGGCTCTTTCAATTTTGTTACGCAAGACCAGGTCCTTCATGTCTTTCACCGAACGGTAGGCGCCTCCCCGTCGCCCGAAGCGGTAAATCAATTTATCTTCCGGTGAAAGAAAACGGTAGGCGTCTATAGCCGCCAGCAGCTTTCCCTTGTCCTGAGGGAGCGTGCCGGAAACGTCTTCCAGAAGGTTCATGATGTGATCGGAGGTGACGGTACTCGAGATGCCTTCCAGGTGATCGACCAGCAGGCGAAGTTCTTCCGCCGCTTCATCGTCATTCAAGGGAACGAAGGACCCCTCGGACACCAGGGCGTGAAGAGGTACCCGGGTCGGAACGCGCAGCGATCGTATCCGGATAAAATCCGGATCAATGGCATTCAACACCCGGGCCGTTTCCAGGGCGTGGTCCCGCCACAGTGCTTTTCCCCCCAACCCCGGCATGATATATTCGGATAGGGAGATCCCGGCCGCCTTGACCTTCTGTCCGGCCTCGATATGCTCGGAGGCGGTGACCCCTTTCTTCATCAGGGCCAAAACAGCGTCCGAACCGCTTTCCAGCCCGATGTGGACCCGGTCCAGGCCGGCCAGACGCAGCGTCTTCAATTCCTCCAGCGACTTCCGGTTCACCGTCTTGGACCGGGCATAGGTGGTAATGCGATTGACCGGGGAAATCTCCTGCCGCAAAAACTCCAGGATTTCTTTCAATTCTTTCGTGCTCAACACTAAATTGTTGGCGTCCTGGAGAAAAACGTTATACTCCTGATAATACAGCCAGGCGGCCACATTTCGGTAAGCATGGCTGTATTCGGCGTGATGAAAGACGTACCCGATCACTTGATCATTCACTTCCCCGCCGGCGCCCAACCGTCCGGAAAGGGACGTTAAGTCTTCCTTCATTCTTTTAATGGTCCGAATGTCTTCCTTGACTTCCTCCACGTTGCGCCGGGAGAATTCCCTTCCTTTATATACCGGACAAAACAGGCACTGGTTCCAGGAACAGTTTCGCGTAACCCGGAGCAAAAGGCTTTTGGCCTCATTGGGCGGGCGAATAGGTCCCTGTTCAAAATCCAATCGGTTTGCTTCTGCCATAATTACTCCTTTTTATTTATATTAATCACTTTTTCCTATTTTGACAACCGTGTTATACTATTCCCCATGCTACGCCGTTCGCTGCTTCTGCTGATTACCCTGTCGGCGCTCTTCCTCACTTTTCTGGCGGTCCAATACCGGGAAAGCCGGCTTCCCTGGAAGAAAATCCAGGGCATAAGCCGGAACGCTCCCCAGGTCCGGGAAATCTACCTGCCCCAATGGAAAATCCGGGAACGGTGTCTCACCTGCCATTTCGGAATTGAAGAAATCTCCTCCTCCCATCCCATCGCCAGCTTCGGCTGCACCATTTGCCACGGGGGGAACGGCCTGGCCCTGGACAAGGACCTGGCCCATCAGAATCTTAGGGGAGGATCCAACCCCTCGGATTTTCGCGTCGTCCATCTAACCTGCGGACGCCGGGCCCCGGACGGCGCCCGCTGTCATGCCGGTCATCCGGAAAAGGAAAAAAACCCGGCCCAAACCTCCCCCAGGAGCCTGATGGCCACGATGGCCGGGGTCATTGCCGGGCTTCGTACCGCCTGGGGGGCTCAGGAACAGCCCGAGGCCCTGTATGGATCCTTGGGCGTCGAGGGAGAGAATCGGAGAATAGAGACCATTCCGGTCTTTGACCGTTTTTCTTTTCGCCTGGATCCGCGGGGGAAGCCATTGCTCCAGGATGATCGGGGACGCCCCATCCCCACCTCAGGCCAACTGGCCGATGATCAGTGGCGGAAATTCTGCAGCCGCTGCCATCTTCACAGTCAGCGGGCTGCGGGGCCCAGCGCCCACGGAGGCGGTTGTGTTTCCTGTCATGTGGCCCGCAACACCCGCGGCACTTACGAGGGAAAAGACCGGGCCTTGTCCCGGAACAAACCCGGGTACGGGCAGGTCCATCGCCTTCAGACCGCCATCGCCTCCTCCCAATGTCTGCGTTGCCACAACCGCAGCGGGCGCATCGGGTTGACCTTTACCGGCCTGATGGAATCCGATCAATACGGGACGCCCTATCAAGCCGGCCGACTAAACAGCGAGCGGCTGAGCGGAGATCGTTTCGTCCTGCACCTGACCCCGGATATCCACTTTGAAAAAGGGATGCACTGCATCGATTGCCATCTGGCCCGGGAGATCATGGGGGACGGAAAAATCTATTCCCGGATGACCCAGCAGGTGGAGGTGCGCTGCCAGGACTGTCACGGCACGGAAAAGCAGCCCCCCCCGAACCTACACCCTCCGTTCCGAAAAGGACCCGCTGATCTGGGCCGCGGCCTTTACCCGGATTCCCCCTTTGAAACCGGGAGAACTGCTGCTGGTTTCATCCCAGGGCCAGCCTTTCTCCAATATCCGCCGGGAAAAGGGGGAGTGGGTGTTGTACGGGAAGGTGGATGGCCGGCGGCATCCCCTCAAGATCATCACCGGCCGCCCCGGGGTCCACGCCTTCCCCGGTCACCGTTCCTCCCGCTTCGAGTGTTTTGGTTGTCATTCCCGGTGGGCGCCTCAATGTTACGGCTGCCACGATTATCGCCGGGCCCACGAAAAGCAGACCGACGTCATGCAGCGGACGGACACGCCCGGATTATGGCAGGAGACCCGCGATTATTACCGTTTTGAAGATCCGCCCTTAGGGATCAACCACCGGTCCAAGGTTTCCCCTTTCATGCCCGGCTGCCAGGTCCTGTTGACCCAGTTGGGACCGGATAACCGGCCCCTGCCCGGCTGGGAGCGGCGGATCTACCAGCGGGAAGGTTTTTCCGGTATTATTTCCGGCCCGATCAATCCCCACTCCACCCGAAAGGAGGTCCGGTCCTGCCCGGAATGCCACCAGAATCCCAAGGCCCTGGGGCTGGGGACCGGCCTGTTCAGCCCGGAGCGCGGTTTCCGGGATAACCGCCATCTGCCGCTTTTGGGGGAGGAGAAAGGATTCCCCCATTCCTGGGAGTCTCTTATCACCCCGAACGGCCGGCCTTTGCAATCCAGCTCCCGGCCGGGGGCCCGCCCCTTTAATCCGGAAGAACTGCAAAAGGTCCTTCGGGTGGGTCCCTGTCTGCCCTGCCACGATTCCTATGGGGACCCCGTTTACCAAAACCTGGATAAAAGCTATCGGCTCGACCGGCAGGAGAAACATCGGGAGTTGATCCGGCAATATCAGAAGGACCTCCCGCAATGATCCGCTGGATTCCTATAGCCCTGGTCCTGCTATTTTTCCTTTTGGTGAGCGCCGGGCGGCCCGTCACGACCGAACCGGGCTGCCTCTCCTGCCACCAGGGAATCGAATCCCCGGGGAAAACGCACCCGTTCCCCTGCGCGCGGTGTCATGGGGGAGACGACCGGGCCGGCACCAAGAAGAAGGCCCATCAGGGCTTGATCCCCAATCCTTCCTCCCTGGATCAGGCCCCGCAGCGCTGCGGCCCCTGTCATCGGGACCAGGTCCGTCGGGTTCGGGGCTCTCTCATGGCCACCTCGGCCGGCGAAATCAATCCGACCCGCTATCTCTGGGGAGCCCAACCCCGGGGGCAGAAACCCTTTTTGAATCGTCCCCTGGAGGGATACGCGGGGATCCCGGACCCCGAAAACAGCCGTCAATGGGTCGACGACCTCCTCCGTCGCCGCTGTCTGCGGTGTCACCTGAACACCCGGGGAATGGGCCGTCACGGAGACTGGCGGGCCGAGGGTTGCGCCGCCTGCCACCTGCCCTATGGGCCGGACGGCCTCAGTCAGAGCCGGGACCGGGCCATCCATTCCCTGATGAATGAAATCCGCCAGGGAAAACAACCTCAGGTCAGGGGGTATCCCCTGAAGCATCGGTTTACCCGCGCCGTCCCGACCACCCAGTGCCTGACCTGTCATAACGGCCACCGCGTGGGGATGGATTATGTCGGCCTGGCGGAGCGGGATTACGAGGCCAGCTACCGCTTCAACGCCCCGGACGGCGAATCCCCTTCCCTGATCTACGGCCTCGACCCCCGCCGGATGCCTCCCGATATTCACCATGAAAAAGGCTTGGGCTGCATCGATTGCCACAACGGGCGGGAAGTGATGGGGCACGGCCCGGTGGCCCTTCGATCCGGAGATCAGGCCGCTATCCGTTGTCAGGATTGTCACGGTACGCCCTCCCGTGGTCCGAAAACAAAAAAACTCTCCTCCTCGGCAGGAAAAAAAAATGGAACGGGGGGGGAGTCGGTGGTGGATTCCCGGGGAAACCCTTTGTCCCATGTGCGCCGGGAAGCCGGTGGAACGATCCTGATCTCCAAGTTGACCGGGAAACAGCATAGGATTCCCACCCTGAACGGACCAGCCGTCCCGGTGGCGCACCGCATCGCCGAGCATATCCAAAAAATGGAATGTCATAGCTGCCACGCCTTCTGGAGCTACCAGGATTTCGGTTTTCACCTCATTCGGGAGGATCGGGCCGATTATCAGAAATGGGACGCTTTGTGGATGCAAAACGATCCCCAGGTCCAGGCCCTGTTGCAGCGCAACCTGCCGCTGAAACCGGGGCGGTGGACCGCCCCGCAGGCCAGGGATTTTATCGACCAGTCCCTTCGACCGGGTCTCTGGTATGCCGGATACTCCTATCGGCGTCTGGAGTCCCCCATCTACGGTCTCAATCCCCGGGGTCTGACCAGCGTCTTTCGGCCTTTCCACCAGTTTGTGGTCAGTATCGTCAATGCCTCGGGACAGGTTATTCTGGACAGCCGGATTCTGAAGACCCAGGACGGGAAGCCCGGGTTGGGTTTTGACCCTTACGCCCCTCATACCATTCGCCGGCCCACCCGGCCCTGCGAGGCCTGCCACCTGAATCCCCGGGCCCTGGGACTGGGCCATCGAATCGCACCGGCTAAAAACGGGAAGGGAAATACCTGGTCCGTCCCGCTGACCTCTCCCCGAAAGGACGGCCTGCCCATCGATTTTGAGTGGGAAGCGCTGGTCGACCTGGAGGGGAAACCGTTGCAGACACAGACCCGGGCCGGCGCCCGGCCCTACAATCAACGGGAAATCAAAGGATTGCTGACGAAATCCAAAGCCTATAAAGGCTGGTACACGCGGTATTACCAGGAGAAGGGCTTGTATTAAGACCTCATGCCCGCAGGCCTTCCCTCGCGGCAGGCTCATAGGTCAGCCCGAACACCGTATCCGTCATCCATCGCCGGAACGACTCGTTGTCCATGAACTGTTTGAAGAGCTCCGTGTCGTCCTTCAGCACGGCTGTCATCACGCGCGCCAGCGCCTTGTCGTGCTCAATGCGGGCATTCTGCTTATCGGAGTTCTTCCTGGCGTTCTGGTAGGCCGTGTCGGCCGCAACGCGGTTCGGGATGCCCTCGGTGATCAGCCTGCGAACGTGATCGGCGTCGGTCCAGGGGATATCGCCGAACTGGTCGTTGAAGGTCTTGAGGATATTCGAGAGCCGGTCGAGTTCCGGTTCGGGCTTGCGCCCTCCTCCGCTCGTCGGGACCGGTTCGATCTCCGCGTCCGCGTCCGGAAGCTGGATCTGCATCGCCGCCTGCTTTTCAACCCGGTAGCTGTCCATGTCGATGGCTTCGAGGATGCCCTTCGACAGGTCCTCCTCGATGGGGGCCGGCAGCTTCGAAACGAGAAAGTTTAGGTAAATCGACAGCTTCTCCCAGTCGGCGTTTGTATAGGGCAGGATTTGGGAGAGGAAGCCGTGGGTGCGCAAGAATGCCTTGGCCTTGCCTTTGAAGTCCACCTGCCCGTCCTCGTCGAGTTGTTCCCTGTAAACGGCGACGCAGGCATCGAGGATCGGGTCGAGCCGGTCCCGGTCCGCGCCGTCGAGGTACGACGTTACCAATTCTTCGACCTGTATGGCCGCATAGACCTGGTAGCCGTCCAGAGCGGCCTTGAGGTCATGGAGTTTGTCGGGGTCGGTCTCCTCCGCGAGGATCGTGGTGCGGTAGTAGTCGGCGAACGCCTGCTGGATCGTGTCCGCGTCGTTCATGAAGTCGAGGACAAAGACATCGTGCTTCTGCGGATGAGCGCGATTCAGACGCGAGAGCGTCTGCACTGCCTTGATGCCCGAAAGCACCTTGTCCACGTACATGGTGTGCAAGAGCGGCTCGTCGTAGCCGGTCTGAAACTTATCGGCGCAGATCAGGAAGCGATAAGGGTCTTCCTGGATCTTGTCGGCGATCCGGCTCGACGGAAACCCGTTGAGCGATGCCTCGGTGACTTTCACCCCGCCGTATTCGTGCTCGCCCGAGAAAGCGACGATCGCCCGATGGGGGCTCTTGCGCTCCACCAGGTAGTCGCGGATAGCGTAATAGTACTGGATAGCGCGCTCGATGCCACTCGTCACCACCATGGCCCGCGCCGGCCCCCAATCTTGTTCAGCGCCAGCACCTGCTCGTGGAAATGGTCCACCATGATCTCGGCCTTGAGTCGGATCGCGTGTTCGTGGCTCTCGACGTAGCGGCGCAGCTTCTTCCTCGCGCGCCTGGCGTCAAACTCCGGGTCGCCCTCGACGGTCTTGATCAGCTTGTAGTAGCTCTCGACCGGCGTGTAATACCGGAGCACGTCCAGGATGAAGCCCTCCTGGATGGCCTGTTTCATCGTGTAACTGTGGAAAGGCCAATGCCGCACCGTGCCGTTCGGTTGGGGTTCCGGCTCCCCGAAGATTTCCAGGGTCTTATTCTTGGGGGTGGCGGTGAAGGCGAAGTAGCTGGCGTTGGGCAGGAGTTTTTTGGCTTCCATCAGCCGGTTAATCTTGTCCTCGGTGGTCTCGTCGTCCTCCTCGGCACCGGCCGTCCCCAGCGCCATCGAGACCGCGGCGGAGGTGCGCCCGCCCTGGCTCGAGTGCGCCTCATCGATGATAACGGCGAACTTTCTTCCCCGATGCTCGTTCCCAATCTCCTCGAGGATAAATGGGAATTTCTGCACCGTAGAAATGATGATCTTTTTCCCCTCGGCGATGAACTTTCGCAGGTCCCCCGCGTGCTCGGCGTGCCCCACCGTGGCCCCGACCTGGGCGAACTGTTTAATGGTGTTTCGGATCTGCTGATCGAGGAGGCGCCGGTCGGTGACGACGATGATCGAGTCAAACATTGGTGGAGACACCTCGCCGAGGCGTCCGTCTTGAGGTGGTCTCGGCAGGACCGCCCTACCCTGGCCGATCAACTGGTGAGCCAGCCAGGCGATGGAGTTCGACTTGCCGCTCCCCGCCGAGTGCTGAATAAGATAACGGCGCCCCGCGCCGTTTCGGCCAGCGTCAGCCAGGAGCTTCCGTACTACATCAACTTGTTGATATCGCGGCCATATTTGAAAACGCTTTTTCCGCCCGGTCTTTTCATCCTTTGTCTCGACGATCTGGGCGTAGTTTTCGAGGATGTCGGTCAGGCCATCGCGCGTCAAGATAAGTTTCCACAAGTAGTCGGTCTTGAGGCCGTTCGGGTTGGGCGGATTGCCCGCGCCGTCGTTCCAGCCCTGGTTAAAAGGCAGGAACCACGAGGCCTTTCCCTTCAGGTGCGTACAGAAACGCACCTCGTGGTCGTCAACGGCGAAGTGCGCCAGGCACCGACCGAACTCGAAGAGCCTCTCCCGTGGGTCGCGGTCGCGTTTGTACTGCTGAATGGCGTCCTCGACCGTCTGTTTGGTAAGGCTGTTCTTCAGTTCGAAGGTGGCGACCGGCAGGCCGTTGATCAAAAGGCCAAGGTCAAGCGCACGCTGCGTTTCGTCGCGGCTGTATCGGAACTGTCGGGTCACGCTGAAACGGTTGGCAACATAGCGCTCCCGGGCCTTCACGTTTCCAGGCGAAGGGGTGCCGTAGAAGAGGTCGAGGTGGTGCGGCCCGTGCTTGATCCCGTGGCGCAGGACGTCGATGGTGCCGCGTTTGCTGATCTCGCCCTGAAGGCGCGCTAAAAACTTGCGCCGCGAAGGACCTTCCCGGCCGAGGTCGAGCGCCTCGGCGGCCGCGGGCTGGGTCTCCCGCGGGAAGGCGGAAAGCTGCGCCAAATCCACACAGTACTCACGGTCGTAGTCCTCGAAAGCTCCGCAGATCCAGCCTGCACCATAGGTCGCCGGCCGCTCGTGCATTGAGTCGGCCGGTCCGGCGCAAGGACCGCAGGGCGCGCCGGTCAGCGCCGTGCAGATCAGGCGTTCCAGACCACGTTCACTGGTATCGGTTTTCATGCCTTTCCATTTTACCCAAGTTTTCGATCCATCCCTTCCGTGCCAACACATCGACCGCAAGCGCGATCTGGCGTCTGGAGAACTGTTTCTTTCTGTCGTTCCAGGCGTAGGTCCTGGCCACCACGTCTTCCACGGATATACTCTGTTCTTCTGTGACAACCCAATGAACCGTGGATAGCAACTCCAGGCCAAATGGCGACTCGAACCCTTCCACGAGATTGGAAACCCTTTCAAAACGTGACTGGGTTTCGGCTTTTTTCTTGAGGAAGGAAAGCGCATCCTCGAGTGCGCCCGGCACCAGATTCAATTGCTTGTCCGGTGCGTCACCACCATCGGCATAGCCGGACACCAGATGTCCTTCGACGGCTCTCAAGACGTGCCGCAGGTTCTCGGCATAGGGGCCGTAGAGACCCTTCGTATAGTTCAGCCGCAATGGTTCACCGGCCTGCTGCATAAAATACATAAGTTTATGCACTTCGAGCAGTGTTATAAAAGGATCCAGTAACCCAACAAGATAACGGTGCATTAGGATGGCCAGCGCCGCTCGTCCTGCCGTCATCCTGGGCGCATCGCTCGAACGGTTGCCCCTCGTATCCGCCGACGCGTCGCTTGGCTCGAATAGAATGACCTTCAGGTCGATGAACTCCCTAAGTGCTGCTTCAATACGCGGGCGTACCACAGACCAGTCCAACCCACCCAACCCGCTGCCCAGCGGTGGGACAGCAATCGACCGGATATTCCGCGACCGGATTACTTCCACCAACGCAGCAAGGCCGTTGTCTATATCCTGGATCCGGCTTTTGCCCCGCCAGTGGCGCTTGGTCGGAAAATTGATGATATAATGCGGATTCATCAGTCGGTGGGTTTCGAAGACGAACATCCGCCCTGGCTGCACTTCGTTGCGCTTGCAGGCCACCGCGTAGGATTTGAAGTTCTCTGGAAACGCGCTCTTGAACTGAAGAGCAATACCGCGCCCCATAATCCCAACACAGTTGACGGTATTAACCAGGGCTTCAACGTCTTCAGTGATTATGTCGCCTGTCTTGTATTCGATCATAAGGACCTCCGTTTCCCTCAATAATACCAATCGGGCATCATTTCGATACGTGGCTTATGCGCAGCATTTTGCAGAGAGGTGGTGACTTGACCGCAGACTTGCCGTGACAGCACGCCGATGCGTGAAACCAATTCCCATGGGAATTGGCCCTCGATCAGGAATTCCGCCTGCTTGCCTTCCTTGAACTTCCGCCAGTCCCTCGCCTGCACTGCTTCCCAGTCAATCTCGCCAAGTTGTGCAAGGTCGCACCGATCTTCAAAATAGTTGGCGCCGGCATTTGATATTGTAAATGCCCAGCGCCGGCCTTTCTTTTCCGCCCAGGCAACCGTCTGCCTCAAATCCGCCTCCAGATGAACGATAGATCCTTGTCCGCCACGATAGACCAATTCGGGATGATTCGCCTGGTAAATCAAGTATAACATAATAGACCGCGGGCAAAAATAAAACGGCACACAATCGCCTACATGCAAGTCCGGATGGCTGGCAAGTATCAATTCGTTGAGCCGCCGCTGTTTTATCCCATTCATTCCGATGGTGGTGCCGGGCGGAGAGCGCCGAACGATCTCCGCATCACACCAGAGCCAACCATCGGCAACAATCGACGATAACCGATCGACGTGGACAATGTGGTAGATCTTTGGCTCGGTAGGTATCGGCATGGTCATTCTTCCGAATCTTCAACAATATCATGCTGTTCTTCTATGTCGGTCAGAGCATCCACCTCGTCGATCGGTTCCGGCTCCTCAGCCTCCTGCGGCAGCCTTGCCGCAACCTCACGCACGTCGAGCTTGCCGGTGACTACGTCGGCAATTAGCCGGGTGCGGTACTCGCGAAGGAGGTCGATTTCCCGTTTCGCCGCATGGATCGCATCGTTTAGGCGTGCTGTAGCCTTCTCTGCAAACGAGACAATCTCCATTTGCTCTTGGACCGGGGGAACAACCGAACGGACGTTGTAGAAGTTCTGGTTGGAGAGGTTCTGAAGTCCAACCGTCATCCCGTTGGAACGACCAGCGTAAATAGTCCTGTAGGCGTTCGTGTGGTAAAGGAGCTCGAAGTACTTTGAAACCAAAGGACGACGCGGGGCGAAAACGCCGTAGTGGAAGGACACAATTCCCCTCAGGGTTGATGAGAAGAAGGCGCCCAAATGAGCCTTAAATCTATTCAGAACGAGATCACCCGGTATGGTCACCTTCCAGTTTTCATAGGTCGAGGTTTGCAGCGACCGCTCCTGCATTGCACTCGTTGCAATGAGTCCGTCTTTCTGAGAAAGCGATAGTTGCGTTTCTGACCGTCCACGGTGCGGCCGAACCTCCTCTTTAAGAATGCGCTGATTCAGCACCACCTCCCAATGCTCCGGCACGTCACCCAGCCACTCCACGCCAGAAGGCTTGAGGCGGACGTTGGCATCGAGGCCACGCGTTACCGCATGGTGAATGATGGCCTGTTTCTGCTCCTCCAGCAGACTGATCAGCTTCCGCTTAGCGCGGATGTGGCGCCAGATCTTTCGATCATAGTAGTCAAGGAAGCGGACTATCGCGGTTTGTTCGGGAAGGGGAAGATAGGGGATTGCGGACCGGCTGAGTTTCTCATAGTGAATGTTCTGTCCTTGCCGGATCCCAGTGACGTAGAGGGTCAGGTTCTCGACGTAAGGCTTAGACTTGAATAGCTTGGCCAAGAAACCATGCATTTCCGAGTCGGTCGGATACAAAACCGTATAGGCAGGACTGATGATGCCTTGCTCGCGGGCAAACTCAACGCCGCCCTGGAACGATCGCAGGCTTATGACAAAATCTCCGATCCGGACGAGCTTCAGAAGATGCAGGTCCTTCAGCGCAAGTACCGTCCGGTTCTCGTACTGATCCTTCCTGACAACCCCCTTCGTCTGCGTTGCTGCAAGCAAAGGCTCGTCGGGAAAGCCCTTTTCCACGCGCTCAATCAGAAGTGTTTTCGTGCGTCGAAGATTCCAATGCGCCGGTACATCCCCCAGCCACGGCACACCTGAGTCTTTAATCGCGGGATAGGGCTTGAGTTGAGATATCACGTTTCCCTGCTCCACAACGACATTTCCTGCCAGCTCGGAGGGAAACCCATAACTGCCGGATTAACAAGGGAATTACCCTCAATCAGTTGCTTTACCCGATCGCACCAGGTAGCCCCCGGACTCATAAGGTTCAGCATATATCCAAGCATGACGAGCGTATTGTATATGTTTCTATCGGCCAACGGGTTAAACCAGCCAGTAATCTCATTCGGCCGGCGCGGGATAACCATGGTGAACATCAATCGACGATTCCATAGCCGGCAGTGATGGGCCACGAGATTGCGGATATGCGTGAGGTGGTGCATAAAGGAACCAAGCACCGATTCGTCTATTTGAAATGTGGCGGCGATTTCTTGGCGATCCGGACGTTGCTTGAGATTCTGAAACCACTTTGACAGTTGCCCAAACGACATAATTTCACACGCTGCCCATATGGGAGGCAGATCGGGCTCATGATACTTCTTCTTGTAATGATCGATGAATGTCTCCCGACTGCGGTTAAACTCCTCCCGAAGGCTTTCCAAACATTGCGCATGGATAGTCGTTGATTTGAATAGTCTCGCATCAAGGTAGGCATGACTACCGTATTTGTTTCCTAGTATATACGCGAAGCGGGTTCTAAAAGATACTTCAACACGTTCTATCGCCTCAAGCACGAGCATCCGAAACTTGCGATCAAAAAGATAGAGCGATAAGGCATGTTCGAATTGGGTTCCCGACTTAAAACTGTGAGTACCTGAGCCACTCGACTCTTCGAAAATAAGCCAATAGGCCCGAAGCCGATAATAGTTAATATGGGTGAGGTACCGGGCGGCGCGCTGCCGATCCGTAATATCCATACCGCGGGAAATGAGGAGGTCGATTTGCTGATCAATTGAAAGGGGGGGCTTATCGTATTTCACGATAACACCCCCCCTAAAAAAGTAACCCGCCGGGGTGCGCTTATCCAACCGAAGTCGGCAGAGGCGAGGCGGGTGTTGTTCGGTAGTTGTGCTTGAAGATTATCAAAACAAAAATTTACTGTCAAGCTTTTTATCCTTGTATAAGTCTGAGGATAAAGACTCACCCCAGTATCTCTCCCAGCAGTCCCTCGGTCTCTTTCTCCAGCGCCATGATGTCGGCGCGAATCACTTCCAGGGAACGCAGCGGCTGCGGCTTGTAGAAGTAGCGCGTGAAGCTGATCTCGTAGCCGATCTTGACGCTGTCCGGTACAAACCAGGCATCAGGAGCGTAGGGCAGCACTTCGCGGCGCAGGAAGGCTTCGATGCCGCCCTCCTCCAGCAGCGGCACCTGCTCGGTGTCGCGCAGTTCGGGATCGGGCTCGTATTCTACTACGGCGGGCTTGCCGTTAATGGTGGCCTTAAACCATCCACGCAGGGGGTCCGTGACCGTGCCTTTCTTGTAAATCTTTCGGATAACTGGCGGGGCGTCGTCCACGTGCTCGGAGGTCTCCTTGAGCGCCTTGATCTCCTTCGGGACGTAGACGCGGTCGGGGTCGATGCCTTTAAGACGCAGCGGTCGCTCTACCGTCACCTTCCAGTAGCCGAACGCGCCATTGGGGAAGATCTTCGACTGCTCGGTCACCTCGAAAGCCAGGAAAGTGTCGCAGATGCGCTGGATGTCCTCATCGGAGAGTTCGCAGTTCTTCTTTCCAAGATTTTTCCGGAGCGGCTTGAACCACTGGGTGGCGTCAATGAGCTGGATCTTACCCCTGCGATGCTCGGGCTTACGGTTGGTGAGCACCCAAATGTAGGTGGCGATTCCGGTATTGTAGAACATGTTGAGCGGCAAGGCGACGATGGCCTCGAGCCAGTCGTTCTCGATGATCCAGCGGCGGATGTTGCTCTCTCCCTGGCCGGCGTCGCCGGTGAATAGACTGGAGCCGTTGTGCACCTCGGCGATGCGGCTGCCGAGCTTTGTGCCCTGCTTCATCTTGTTGAGCATGTTGGCCAGAAAAAGCATCTGGCCGTCGCTCGATCGGGTGATCAACGAGTATTCCGGGTCGCCGGCATGCTCGATGATAAAGCGAGGGTCCTTGATGCCGCCCTTGCCGCCCATCCGCTCCAGGTCGCCCTTCCAGCTCTTGCCGTAGGGCGGATTGCTCAGCATGAAGTCGAACTCGCGCGACGGGAAAGCATCGTTCGAGAGCGTCGAGTACTCCGGGCCACCGATAATGTTGTCTGCCGCGTCGCCTTCGCCCTTGAGCAGCAGGTCCGCCTTGCAGATGGCGTAGGTCTCGGCGTTGATCTCCTGGCCGTAGAGGTGGGTGGCCACCTGTTTGCCTTGTCCCGCGGCGATCTCCTGCAGGGTCTCTTCAGCAACGGTCAGCATGCCGCCGGTGCCGCAGGCGCCGTCGTAGAGCAGGTAGGTGCCGGATTCGATTACATCGGCAACAGGCAGAAAGATCAGCTTGGCCATAAGTTTCACGGCATCGCGCGGGGTCCAGTGCTCGCCCGCCTCTTCGTTGTTCTCCTCGTTGAAACGGCGGACCAATTCCTCAAAAACCGTTCCCATGCCGTGGTTGTCGAGGCCGGGGTGCTTCATAGAGCCATCGCCGTTAAGAACCGGGCTGGGGCTCAAATTGATGTCCGGAGAGAGGAATTTTTCAATCAGCGTCCCAAGTGAGTCGGCCTTCGAGAGGCGAGGGATTTGGTTGCGGAACTCGAAGTTTTCTAGTATTTCCTGTACATTAGGTGAAAAGCCGTCGAGGTAGGCCTCGAAATCGGACTTAAGCTGTTGCTGGCTGGCGCGGGCTCTAAGGTCGCGCAGAGTGAACTTCGAGGTGTTGTAGAAGGCCTGGCCGGCAGCCTGTCGTAAGGCTTGGTCCTGATGGACGATACCCGCTGTATCGAGCGAGGCCTTCATATCGAGGACGGCCTGCTTGGTCGGTTCGAGCACCGCGTCGAGCCTCCGCAACACGGTCATCGGCAGAATGACATCCGGTACTTGCCACGCACGTAGAGGTCGCGCAGCACGTCGTCCGCAATGCCCCAGATGAAGTTGGCGATCCAGTTGAGTTGAACTTGCTCCATGTGTCTCCGTTGTCGTCGGGAGGCCTATTATCGGCGCTGGCACGTGTAACAAAGTTTACGACATCGAAGGCCTTTGTTAGCAAGCGCCATTATCTTTCAGTGCCTTTCCCGGCACGCCTAACGCTGCGGGAAAAGGTATTGGACGTGGTCACCGCCCCAGTTCAGCGCGACGTATTCGTTCGTAACGGCCCAGGTAACCAGCAGGCGGGACCGGCGCGGCCATTTCGCTCTTTGCAAGGGCCTTGAAAGGACCACCCAACGACCTTACGGGGAAGTTAGACGACAAACTATCCAAATCGCACCAAGGCGACCCCGCGCGCAACGATGTACTTCGCAAATTCACGCCCGGCTTCCGTGATCAGAAGTTGATCATCGGACCTTTGGCCAAACTTCGCGACCTCGACGAACCACTTAAACCATGCATCGAAAGAGTAGGAACGATAGTAGTCAGGATATCGTTCTGCCGCCTGCTCATAGATCCCTCTGACTTCAGTTTGGGACATCGGTCTACTGTTGATGGTCAGCAGCAGATTGATCTGGCTGCCGAGAATTGCGGAATTCAGGGTTTCGAACACCCACGCTAACTGGGCGCTAGCCGCGATACGAATCAACGCTGACTCGCGATCATTCGACGGGGTATTCGTGATTAAATCTCGTACTGACTTCTCGAAGACGCCGAGTAACGACTCTGGTGGCACCGGAGCTTGGCTTGGCGGAGGAGGCAAGAGGCTCTCGCTCGATTCAGACTGTGGCTTCGGAGTTACTGGCTCAAACTCCGCGGGTCCTGCCCTGCGGAGCCGATCGAGTGTTCGGTTGAGGCCAGCCTCGAAATTACCAATGAGGAATCGTCCTAGAAGGACCACAACGGCCCCCCAGACGGCAGTTTGGAGTAGTGGAAGAACCAGATACTTCAGCCAGTCCATACTTTCTCCTCTCATCTAATATGCCGCGAACACTTGGATCCAAGATTGTAGTGCCGGAAGCGCATTCAAGTATTTGACATCGTTTTCTGCTACCTTGCCCCGGCGCTCGGAGTAGGAATTTAATTTTTCAGCGATGGTCCTGCCTAATTAACCTGTTATATCCTACTTAAATCATTTAAAATGTCAACAATTCCTATCGATTTGTCTTTTTCTGTGGGGTTTCTTTCTTAATTGACAGGAATCTTTATTTTCTTGGTTGGAATTGTTGCAGATTATCATGTAAAAAGACCATATAATGTCAGGGCCGTGGCCGATAGCAGGAGAAGCATAAAAACCACGGTGGAAAACCGGGGGGGGATACGCCACCGTACTTCCAACGGCAGCAAGGCCAGGAGTCCGAGAGCCATAACCGGCAGGACCACCCCGCCCCAAAAGGGGTGGATGTATTGCAGCAGCACCTGGAGGCCCACAAAAATCCAGGGAGCCTTGACGATCACCCCGGCCGGGGTTAACTCGCCGCCGGGAGCGGACAGGGGCGCGGAAAAGATCAAGGCCGCCCAGGAGACGACCGAGAGGGCGATCAGACTGGTAATAAATTCCTTGAATAAAAGCCGGTCCCGGGGTACCTTTTCAATATTCTTTTCCATGGCAGATCATTATACCTTACGGACCGCCTGGTGAACAGCCCCTTGTCACCCCCCGATTATCAACCGTCGTTTTCCCGGCGCCTTTTCTTAGGCCTTAGCCTCCTCTTGGGAGGCGGCTCTCTTTATCTGCTGGCCCGCGGCCTGATCGCTTTTGTCGGCGGGCCGGGTTCGCCCGATCCGCCGGTCCGCTTCGCGGCGGCGACACGGCAGGAACTCAACGGCCTTAAAAACCCCTGGAAATATCAGCGGGGTGTTTGGTTGGTGAAGGATGAAAGGGGCTGGTATACCCTGAACAACCGCTGCACCCATCTGGGCTGCCAGCCGGCCCTGGATCCCAAAGCCGGGGAACTGCGCTGCCCCTGTCACGGCAGCCGTTTCAACCTGCAGGGTCAAGTCCTGCGGGGGCCGGCCGTCAAACCCTTGTCCCGGTGGCTGCTGGTGAAGGGCCCTCGGGAAGAAATCTGGGTCGATACCCGGACCGAAGTGGATCCCGCTTTCCGCCTGCGATTATGATTAAGAAGCCCTGGTCGGACAGTTTCTGGAAGCACCTCCATCCCTACTATTTGACGGCGGAGATGATCCGTTTTACCCACACCTTCTGCCTGGGCGGGTTGACTTTTCTTCTGTTCTTTATTCTAAACGTCACCGGCCTGCTGCTGCTGTTTTATTATTTACCCCTGGCCGACAAGGCCTACCTGTCCGTTTCCAACGTGACCTTCGTGATCCCCTTCGGCGGATTCATTCGCAGTCTTCATTACTGGGCCGGACAAGCGATGGTCGTTACCCTTTTACTGCATATGATTCGAGTGTTTTATTATCGCGCCTATCGCCCTCCGCGATCCCTGAACTGGCTGGTCGGGGTGGGTCTCTTGATCCTGACCCTGTTCCTGGATTTTACCGGTTATGTCTTGCGCTGGGACGCGGATACCTATTCCGCCACGGTGGTGGGGACCCAGATCGTCAGACAGATCCCCTGGGCCGGTTCGGCCCTCTTTCATCTGCTGGTCGGCGGGGCCCAGTTTGGAGAAACCACGGTGCTTCGCTTTTACGTGCTCCATTGTTTTCTCCTCCCGGCGGGCTTGTTCGCCCTGATTTTTTATCATTTCTGGCGGGTCAGGAAAGACGGGATGGCGGAACGGCCTCTGTAAAAAAAGGGGAGGGCTCCCCCCGGAACCCTCCCCTTTGGCCACCGTTCTAAAAATGGCTAACCGGGCTATTTCCGCCCTTTCTTCTTTCCGGCCTTGGCCTTCTCCGCCGGTTTGGGCGTTTCCGCTTTTTCAATCACCGGTTTCTCGGCCTTCTCGGCTTCCACTTTTTCCCGGACCGGGGCCGCTTTTTCACCGGCCGCCCTTCTTCCCCGCCCCTTCCGGCTGGGCCAGTAATAGACGAGGGGCGCGGCCACGAAGACGGAGGAATAAGACCCGACCAACACCCCGATCAACAGCGCCAGGGCGAAGTCGTTGATCACCACGCCCCCCAGGAAAAAGAGGGCCAGTAGCACCAGGAAGACCGAAAAACCGGTAATGAGGGACCGCGCCAGGACCTCGTTGACGCTGATATTGATGATCTCCCCAAAATTCCGGCGGCCCTGGCGGTTCATGGTCTCCCGGATTCGGTCAAAAACCACCACCGTGTCGGACAGGGAGTAGCCGGCCAGGGTTAAAAGGGCGGTAACGATCAGGAGGGTGATTTCTTTGTCGAGCAGATAAAGAATTCCCAGCACGGCCAGGACATCATGAAAGGTGGCGATGGCCGCCGCCACCCCGAATCGAAGCTCGAACCGCCAGGCCAGGTAGAGGATGATCCCGGCCAGAGAGACGGCGATGGCGATCAGGGCGGCTTTCTGCAGAGCGGAGCTGACCGAGGCCCCGATTTCGGCCTTGCTTTCCATTATGAACTTCAACTCCGGGAAATCCTCCTGAAGGGCCCGGCCCATAGCATCCCCCTCCTTGCCCACGGCCTGCTCGGATTTCTTGGCCCGGACGATCAATATGTTTTCATGGGGGACCTGCTGCAAATCAATGTTTTTAAAACCCCGCTGATCCAGGGAGGTCCGGATTTTGTCCAGCCTGAAGGGCTGCTGAGCCTTGAACTGGACCATGGTCCCTCCGGAGAATTCCACCCCCAAGTTGGCTGCTCCCCGGTTGATCTGAACAAAGGCGATGAGCCCGAACAGGACGAGGATCCCCGAGACGGCAAAGGCGTACTTCCGGATACCGAAAAAATCGATCCGGGTTGGCTTGATAAATTCCACAAACCGAAAGGCCTTGAGACGACGCTTGACGCTCAGATAATCATAGACGACTTTGGTGCAGAACAGGGCGGTGAAGAGGTTGAAGATGACGCCGATGCTCAAGGTCACGGCAAAACCTTTGATCGGCCCCGATCCGAAAAGAAACAGGGCAAAGGCCGTAATCAGGGTGGTCACGTGGGAGTCGACGATGGTCCAGAAAGCCTTGGCATAACCCCCATCCACGCCGGATTTGACCGGTTTGCCGGAATGGAACTCTTCCCGCATGCGTTCGAAGATCAGGACGTTGGAATCCACCGCCATCCCGATGGACAGGATGATCCCGGCGATACCGGGCAGGGTCAGGGTGGCCCGGAAGAGGCTCATGGCCGCCATCATGAACAGGACGTTCAGAACCAGAGCCAGGTTGGCCACCAGGCCGGAAAAGCGATAATAAAACATCATGAACAACACGACCAAGGCCGTGCCCACCAGGCCGGAAACCAACCCTTTGTTGATGGAATCGAGGCCCAGGGAAGGTCCGACGGTAACGTTCTGGACGATCTGTACCGGCGCCGGCAAGGCCCCGGCCCGCAGGACGATGGCCAGGTCGGCGGCTTCATCGGGGGTGAAGGCCCCGGTGATCTGGGCCTGGCCTCCGGAGATCCGCTCCTGTATGACCGGCGCCGACTGGACTATCTGGTCCAGGATGATGGCCAACTGGCGGCCCACGTTGTCCTTGGTAATCTGGTCAAAAGTCCGGCTGCCGTGGGCGTTCAACTCGACGCTCACGTAGGGTTCGTTGAAATTCCCTCCGAACTGAACCTGGGCCGTTTTGATGGCCGCACCGGTCATCAGCGTCTTGCTGAAAAGCAGCAAGGGTTTCTTGGTCACCCGTCCGGTTTCCCGTTCCACATCCTTGCGGAAGAACACTTCCCGTTCCGGGGGCAGCCGGTCGGCCAGGACCTGGTTCAGATCGGCCGGGGTGTAATCGCTCTTAAGTTTTCCGCTTTGGGTCGCCTCCGCGATGAGGCCTTCCAGATCTATTTTGCTGTCTGAGTCCACCAGCTTAAATTCCAACTGGGCGGTTTTGCCGATCAGGTCCAGGGCCCGTTGGGGGTCCTTAACCCCCGGCAACTGGACTACCATCTCATCCGCCCCCTGACGGACGATAACCGGTTCGGTTACCCCGAATTGATCGATCCGGTTGCGGATGATCTCCAGGCTTTGGGAAAGGGCATTTTCCCTGATGGAACTGATTTCTTTTTCCTTGAAGGCCAATTCGACCTGAAGACCCGCCGGTTGCTGGCCGGTGGACTGGATGGCAATTCCTGGAAATTCGTCCTTAAGGGTGCTCTGGAGGTTCGGCAATTGTTCCGCATTGGGCAGGATAAAGACCATGCGGTTGAATCCCCGGGTTTCCCCTTTACTGATCGGAATCTGTTTCTTCCGTAACGTTTCCCGGAGGTCCCGCTGCACCAGGTCCAGTTGGTTGCTGACGGCCTTGTCCAGATCCACCTTGAGGATCAGGTGCATACCGCCCTGGAGATCCAGGCCTAAACGCAGTCCCTCGGCGGGCAGGACCTTTCCCCACCACGAGGGGAGGTTCTTGGAGGCCAAAGGCAACAGAATCAGAATGGACAGTACGATGAGAACAGCGATGAGGGTGAACTTCCAGCGGATCTTTCTTAGCATAGCATCAACCTTTTACTCATGGATTTTTTCGAGGTTATCGCAATTGAGGATTTCGCAAAAAGTCCGTCAGAGATTGCTTGTCATCTGAGCGAAAGCGAAGAATCTTTTTTCTTAACCGGCTGCAAGATCCTTCGCGGAGTCTACCCCGCAGGGAATCCGAGATCCTTCGCTTCGCTCAGGATGACCAGCGCGGGGCTCAGGATGACAGGCGAAGAAGCCAGGATGACAATTTTGGACTTACTGCAAACCCATCTTTTTATGAGGCTTAAAACTTCCTTTTTTGACACTAATCAGTTGAAAAGTCAAGCGTTTATTTTCTTTTCGGCCATCGGGAGAAGAACCCGGACCGTCGTCCCCTGTCCCGGGAGGCTGCGCACTTCCAGGCGACCGTGATGTCCCTGGATGATCTTTTGGGTGATGGCCAGGCCCAGGCCGATCCCCTTTTCCTTGGTAGTAAAATAGTGGGCAAAGACCTTTTTCAGATTTTCCGGCGGGATCCCGGGCCCGTTGTCCTCAATCCGCAGTTCAATGGATTTCATTCCCGGGATTGATTTCAGGACCACCTTCAGGCTCCCGCCCCGGGGCAACGCTTCCAACGCATTATTGAGCAGGTTTAGAAAAGCCTGGGTCAACTGGGAGCGATCTCCCATCACGGGCGGCAGATCCTTTTCCCAGTTTTTTTCCATTCTTATCCCGTTGCGCTGGATCGTCTCCTCCAGCAAGTCCAGGACGTAATCCACAATCTCCTCCAAGGCCTGCGTTTTGAATTCAGATTGGAACGGCCGGGCCACAAATAAAAACTGCTCGATGATTTTATTGACCCGGCTGATCTCATCCCGGACGATCCCGGTAAAGCGCTCGTATTCCTGCTGCCCCTGGGGGTCTTCCCAACGGAATTCCTTTTGAAGCCGCTGCACGACCAGACCGATGGCATTAAGGGGATTCTTGATTTCATGGGCCACACCGGCCGCCAGTTGGCCCATGGCGGACAATTCTTCCTGAAGCCGCATCTGCTCTTCCAACTCCTTTATTTTGCTGAAATGGCGATCCTGGATTTGAAAAATGATGAAAAAACTGAGTATGCCGAAGGCCAAAAGCACGGCGGTCATGAGCAGGATATGCTTTTGCGATTGATAGAGTATGGGGGTGATTTCCTTGAGGGACAGGCCCAGGCGGATAGATCCCGGAGACCGCCCGTCCGGGGCGAAAGCCCGGGACATCTCCAAAAATTCGCCATCGGCTCTTTTTATCCAAGACAAGGGGGCTTCTTTCCCCGGCCAGGGTTTTTTCCATTCAACCGCTTCCGGCTTGGCCTCTGCCCCGCCCCCCACTCCTCCCAAAAACCGTTTTCGGGAATCCAGGATTTCCAGGTAAGCCAGATTTCCTTTCCCAACGAATTCATTGATCAATCCCTGGATGATCATTTGCTCCCCCAGGAAGCGGTATTCTTCCGGAGAGATCCGTATCAGAATGAAGCCTCGGTCAAAACGCCGGGCCAGGGCCAGGGTCAGCGCAAAAGGGCCCTCCCCTCCCGGCTCTTTTCGGGAGACGAAAAGGCGCGATTGGCCGGTCAGCAGCTTTTGAAAAAATGGATTTTTCAACAACTCCCGGTGGCGCGGCCTGACGGACGGGTCTTCCCGGGGCTGGGCCATAAATTCGATTTCCGTCAATCCGGTTTTGGCTATCAACAGGCGGCGCTGTTCAGGATCTTCGGGTTTCTTGGCCGCTTCCTGATCCAATCGCAGGCCCAGGTCGACCAGCCGTTCGATCATGAGATCCTCCAGGCCCAGCAACGGGTCCGTCTCCAGACTCTCCTGGAGGTCCCTGGCCGGGAACCGGCGGCCGGCGTCCAGAAAACGCTTGATCAGATTGGTCGCATTGGTTTCCATCCCCCGGATAAGCAGTTGTCCTTCCGTCTCCAGGAGATTGAACAACTGAGTACGGGTTCTCTGGATTTCAAAGTAACCGTTGAGAAAAAGAAGAAGGATCAGGACCGCCAGGACCGGAAGCAGGTAGTAGGCATAATGAAAAGGTCGTCGATTCAAGACCCGTCCTGCTCAAGGAGACCTAACCAAAAATATTTGTTCTTTTGGTTCAAATTCGAAATCCGAATATCGAAATCCGAAACAAATTCAAATGATCCAATTTCAAAATGCGAAACGTTTTGGTCAAGGTTGGATGGGTGTTTTCTCCGACGGCAGCGCAGGGTGGTTTCGGTTTCTGCGGAAATGCCGGCCGGGCCCGCCCCCCATCAAAGAACCCCAATGGCAGCGAAAACCCATATCACTTCCGGGAGGAAGTTTCTCTTTCTGGTCCGCCCGTAGAATTTTTAAGGCTTCGGATTGATACACCAAGGCCCTTTCCCGGCCGTTCAGGAAAAGGGCCTGGAGATCTTTTCGAATTTCTTCCCCCCGGACGCCTTGTAATTCTTCCTCACTCAAGGTCCGCAGCTCCAAACGCTTACTTGCCATTTTTTTCCGGATCTGAATCATCTCCTGGCGAAACCTGTTCCGCAGGTCCTGAAAGGCCTGCGCCTGGTCGTCCGTCAGGTTCAGATTCGCCGATCCGTTTTCGGAATCCATGTCCGGGGGCCTGGCCCTTGAAATACCGGCCCCCAGACCCCAAACCAGAACCAGGATCACCACTCCCATCCACAGTCGGGATGGAAAGAAAATCTTCATAGGATCCCTTTTTCCTTAAGCGCTGAGACGATCCCGGGCCATTTGATACAGACGCAGGTATTCGCAGGCTGAATTCTCCCAGGAGAAATCCCGGGTCATGGCCTGGCGCATCAACACCCGCCAGAGATTGGGATTTTTGTAGGTCTGCAGGGCCTCCTCAATGGACTGCCAGAAGGCCTGGGCCCGGTATTCTTGAAATCTAAATCCGGTACCCGACTGGTCCTGGGCCTGAAAAGGCTGAATGGTATCGTCCAGGCCGCCGGTGGCCCGGACAATTGGGATGGTCCCGTATTTCAGGCTGTAGATTTGATTCAATCCGCAGGGTTCGTAACGGGAAGGCATGAGGAACATATCGCTGCCGGCCTCGATTTTATGGGCCAGCGTATTGTCGTAGGCTAATCGTAGACCGATTTTTTGAGGATACTTCGCCGCCAATTCCGAGAAGAGTTGATGGTATTTCTCCTCCCCGGTCCCCAAAATCACCAGGGTCATCTCCTGCTCAATCAGTTTATCCATAACTGCGGCCAGCAGGTCGAACCCTTTCTGATCGGCCAGACGGGAAATAACCCCTACAATCGGATAGGCCTGCCGTTCCTCCGAAAGGTTGAATTGTTTCAGCAGGTCAATCTTGCAGACCGTTTTCCCGGAAAGATCATTCGCCCCGTAGGGGGCGGCTATCAATGGGTCTGTTTCAGGGTTCCAGTCCTCATAGTCCACACCATTGACGATCCCGAAAAGGTCATTCCGGCGGTACGAAAGGATCCCTTCCAGGCCATAGCCGTATTCCTCGGTTTGGATTTCCTGACTGTATTTCCGGCTCACCGTATTGATGATCTGGCTGTAAACGATCCCGGACTTTAAGAGATTAACCGATCCAAAGAATTCCAGCCCGGAAGGGCTATAGGCCTCCCAGGGTAAACCGGCCAGCGGTATGATGTCCGGATCAAACATCCCCTGGTAGGCGATATTGTGGATGGTGAAAATACTGGCCGTGTGGGCCCAAAAGGGATCCCAGGGCCGGCGGAAATGTAAATAGGCCGGGATCAACCCCGTCTGCCAATCATGGCCGTGAAAGATATCCGGTTGAAAGGGGATAAAGGGGGCCAGGGCCAGGACCGCCTGGCAGAAGAGGACGAAGCGCTGGTCGTTATCAAAATAGTCCCCTCGCGAAGTGCCGTAGAGGTTGCTGCGATCGAAAAATTCATCCCGTTCAATAAAATAAACAGGGATTCCCTCCGCCAGGGTCGATTCGTAAATGTCCACTTCAATAGCCCGCCCGCCCACCGGGACTCGGATCCCCTCGATTTTTTTCTTCAGAGGGAAATGGCCCTGCCGGACCATGCGGTAGAGGGGCATGACCAGACGGACATCGCAGCCTAATTTTTTCAGGGCCTTGGGCAATGAACCGGCCACATCGGCCAACCCGCCGGTTTTAGCAAAAGGGACGACTTCCGGTGAAACGAACAGCACCTTGACAGGATTCATATGCACCTCGCCTTGATCTTGGGATTTTTATTGGGTATTTTACTGGAAAGAGGCGGGGGGGTCAAGGGTGGAAGAGAAAATCCTCAGGCCCCGGACAAGCACCCCCAAAGACTGAAAATAGCGTAAAATTAGGCTTGGCTGGATGCGGGAGGGGATTAACCCCATACGCGCTAACTTAAGAGGCGAAGGTTTCTATGTTGTCATTCCGGCGAAAGCCGGAATCCAGGGAGGCACCACTGGATAAACAACCTGCGGTATACATTCTGGCAAGCCAAAAAAATGGGACCCTCTATATTGGCGTGACTTCAGACCTTGTTAAAAGGATATGGGAACATAAAAACAACCTGGTCGAAGGGTTCAGTAAACGCTATGGAGTCCATCAACTGGTTTGGTATGAACTACACGAGAACATGGAATCGGCTATTAATCGGGAAAAGCAAATAAA
>Ga0351867_10096_pt2 | contig 24771 bp, 18 predicted proteins | sample TotcelHFGM3001M8_FD_206779 | JGI IMG/M metagenome (GOLD analysis project Ga0351867, IMG submission 206779) | Enriched cells from coal bed in the Powder River Basin, Montana, United States - Total cells FGM rep2 HSBNCT.FGM.300.1.M8 ...
GACTGGAGGCGCAGATCGATCCGGACTACGCCGTCGAACCCGAACGACTTCAGTTCGGCGATGGATGGCCTTTGGTCCAGCGAGTATCGGTCTCGCCTCGGCATATCTCGGAGTTAAGGATCGACGAGGCTACCTGCAATCTGAGGTTCTTTAAGGCTCGAGTTCTCCCCAAGGACCTTCCGGATAGACAAGATATCGAAGTCACGTTCCAGAGAGACGGGTATTATCCCGATGCCGGGTTTGCGAGACTGGTAGTGTCAACGGACAGTGAGCGACAGCCAACGTTGTCGGTACCACTTGACGTGACCCTCGAGAACGCCTCGTCCCGGGGGAATTCACAGAAACAACCTTTGGAGTGAAGCCGTGAATAGGACTTTCCGTTTGCTGATGATTCTATGGATTGGCATCGTGCCAGACCCCTTGGGCCTTATTGCTATAGCCGGTGCAGACGATGTCCCCTCGGTGGACGAAATCCTTGAAATGGAGAAACGAATAATCGAAACCCGAAAGGCTATTCGCTCAGGACGAGTCGTGGTTGTCACCCGGTTGACCAAGTTCACTCAAAACCCGAGCCAGGAAAACGTGGCCAAGAGGTACGAGACCTATCTGAAAGACGACAACATCCGTGCGGACCGCTCGGTTGGCGAGAACCGCTCGCAGACGATTGTTACGCCGGACACGATGATTCGCGGTTTCAGCGATCAGCACCCGGTCCAAGTTTTCGGCCCAGAGACTCGCCCGAAGATACCGCAAGAAGTGCCGGATCCGCGTCGTCTGGGAATCGTTAATTGGTTCTACGATACGATCAATCGTCATGGTTATGAAGAAATCGTTCTGAACCCGAATCGTGATCAGTTCACGGTCGAAGCGGGAACCGACGCGGGTGAACCGGTCTGGAAGGTGCAGTTTCGTTTCTCCGAAGGGAGCAGCCTGCGCCAGCCCAAATTCGGTGAATACTGGCTTTCCAAAAGCAAGGGCGGCATGCCTGTGTACATCGGGATTCGCGTCGGAGAAGGAGAGGAGCAGCGTACCCGTTCAATCAAGGTGGAACTCAAAGAGTATGAATCGAGTCGCGCGTGGTTTCCAAGCCAGGTTATCTTGCGGTTCACTGAAGGTGGTAATGTAACCACGGAGGAGGTTACTACCGTTGAAGAGGCCGTGTTTGAAGAGGATATCCCGGACGACACTTTCGGGATCGCAGGCATGGGCCTGCCGAAAGGGGAGATTATCGACTTCGACGGAAAGTTGGCGACTTGGGACGGCCAACACGTGGTAAGACAGGATGTGGATGGAAGTTTGCCGCTTGATGGTGCTCCGGCGATTGGCAGGCGACTCCTGTTTTTTGCTATTTCGATCGTTTTGGCAGTCCTTGCGGGCCTGCTTCTAAGTATGAGGGCGAAAAAGAAGAGACTTGGCTAACAACAGTGCATGTCCTGATTCATCCGACCGCGGCGGCTGTTGATGGCTTGCGATACTTCGTTCGACGATTTGGTGGGTTACGAGGTTTCCGTGGTAAACGACCAGGGGAACCGGATGTATTGGTATCGGGCTCAACGTGGGTGGTTTGTTTTCTTCTTTTCCTCAATGTGAACGGAGCGTTGCCATGAGTTGGAGGAGCTTGAAGTGTTGTGTTGCGATGGTTCTGTTATGTGTGGGAGTTGGTTGCATTTTCGTTTACGGACTCGCTTGGGGAGTTGAATGTAACACGAAAAGGCTGGAGAACAACGCGCATTGCGATGCGGGCTATCACGACCTAACATATTGCAGCCAGCGGTTGGCAACCAGTGCTCAATGCACGTTGCAGCCAGGAGCAGCCGGGGATTTCGTCGGCGGATCCGGACCTGAATGGAGCCCTGGGTGCCACGGACCCGGTGTTATTAATACGGACCATTGTGTGGTTCAAGAGGAGGCTAACTGCCTGCAGAAGTACAACTGTGTAGAGGAGGGTGGCCAATGCCAGACTGGTCCCGCATATACGATCGAAGGGGAAGACACGTATTATCAGTCACGTAAGGGGATTTCACCAAGTTGCACTCCAGCAGTGTCGTAAGGCCCGCAGGACACACACCGGGCAGTCGGGCCCTGGGGCACCGACGCAGCGTGGCCGTGAGTCTTGCGATGGCACTGGCCGCCGCCGGGGCGTTGGGCGCCGGGCGGCGAAGAGTTCCAATACGGTTTGCGGCAGGGCGTGGCGGATCAGCCGGTCGTCATTCGTGGCGACGGGTTCGGGCGCAAGCCAGGCGCTGCGCGCCGATGGACAAGGTCTGCGGATCGCGCTGGACACCAACCGGCCGCAACCTGTCCCGGTGGTTGTGCGGACGCGGTTCGGCGTGCGCGAGGACTTCGACATCACCGCGACCTGCCAGGTCGGTGGCTCGCCGTGCTGGTGGGCATCGGAATCCCGGTCGGGTCCGCCGTGGCGCTGTCCTTCGGTTGGGGGCGTCCATTGCTGAATCGCGTTCTCAAAAGGATGCTGATGCGGAATCAGGGGGGGCCGATGAATACGTCCGCTGACATGCCGCTGGTCTCGGTCGCGATGGTGGTCTACCGCCCGGATTTGGATTACTTGCGCCAGGCGTTGACGAGCATCCTGAATCAGACGTTCCAGCAGTGGGAAGCGTTAATCGTCGAGGATCCGTCGGAGCGTATGGGGCGGGACGTGGTGGCGGCGTTGGGGGATCCTCGGCTGCGTTATCTGGCGAACCCCGGCCGCACGTGTTTGATCGGCCAGCGAAACCAGACGCTGGCCGAAGCGCGCGCAGAGTTGGTCGCGGTGCTGGACGGAGATGACGCGGCGGAGCCGACGCGACTGCAGAAGCAGTTCGAGTTCCTTCAGCGCCACCCGGCCGTGTCGGTCCTCGGCAGCCAGATCCGGGTGATCGATCCGGCGGGGAGGCCGCGGGGATTTCGCCGGTTTCCGCTGGACCACGCTTCGATCGTCCGAGCGATGACGCGGGTCGTGCCGCTGAACCACTCGTCGGTGATGTTCCGCAAGTCCGCGGTCCAGGCGGCAGGGGGCTACCAGCCCACGGCGGAGGGACCGGCGGAGGATTACCATCTGTGGAGCCGCTTGGCGCAGCGCGGCGCCCAATTCGCCAATCTGGCCGAACCCCTGGTGCGGTATCGGCTGCACCCGGGGCAGATGAAGGCCCTGGACACGCGGCGGACGATTCGGGCCGTGCTGGAGGTCAAACAGCGTTACTGGGTGGGCGCCATGGATTTCAGGGCGCGACTGAGGATGCTGCAAGAGCGGCTGGTTCTGCGGCTGCCCGAGCCGCTGCTGCTCGGGCTGCTGGTGTGGATGCACTACCGGGACGATTTGCCCGGGGATCCGGTAAGGCTGCTGAAACGGGGGACAGGCACCACAACGGATCGCGTCTGGACTTGACCGCGGGTACAACTTGTTGTGGAGCCAGTCCTTTTTGAGGTGCGTTACCTAGGAAGAGCAGGTGAACTTTAACCGGCTGCGCCGGAACTTAGCCGTGGAGCGGCGGCAGGAAGTAGCCAGGGGCGTCAGCCCAATGCCGCTTACTTTGGGACCATTTGGGGGCATTCTTGTTAGCGGAGCGGCGCGAGCCGCCCGGTTTTCCGACTGTAATACCGGACGGCTCGCGCCGTGCCGCTACAAAGTATGGCTACGTGAATTGCCGGACGACACGCCAGAAACTGTGACCCAAGAAGTCGGGGCAATCCTGCCAGGAAACCAAGAAGATTCAAAGATATGGCAAGATGTCAGGACCCGCTCGGGCCGCCAGCGGCGCTGTCCGGCAGCGACATGGGAGCGGGACACTGCGGCCTGCGCCCGGTGTTCCGCGGGGGAGTTTGCTTGAGTGCCGCGCAGGGCGCGGCATTGGCGGGCTCGGTGCTAATCCACGTTGTCGCGCTGCGCCGGCTCAGTGCGGCGGACTATGCGCTGCTCGGCCTGGTGCTGGTAGTCGGGGCTGGCCTGCAGTCGGTCCTGGCCGGCGGAATTCCGAACGCGCTCCGCCGCGCGGCGGGCGCCTGTTCCAATCCGGCGGCGGTATGGTTGGCGCCGGCGATGTCACTGCATGTGGCAGTGTGCGGCGGTGTGTGGCTGGGGCTGCTGTGGCTTGCGCACGAGGTGGACCGATGGACGGGAAGCGCGGACGCGTGGCCCGTGATGGCGGCGGCGGCCACGGAGTTGTTCGTGCGCGCCGGGTTGCTCGATCCGTCCGTATTCATTTTGAATGGGCAGGCGCGATACCGCGCGCAGGCGGCTCTGCAGATCGGTTTCCAGGCCGGACGAGTGACCTTGTTCGTGATCCTCCTGGCACACGGCTGGGGCTCGGCGGGCGCTATGACCGGGCTGGCTGTGGCGGCTTTCACGGCGGGGTGTGCCGGGTTGTGGCTTGTTCGGCCGTGGCGGGGGCGTGCGGACGTCGAGTCCCGATCGTTGACCGCGGAGGCCGATCTGGCCGCCTGGCTGCGCTACGGCGGCTCGCACGATGGATTGCTGTTTATGATCCCCGTGGCGAACTTGTGCCTGGTCAAGGGCTTGGTCGCCGGTGCGGCGGAGGTGGCCGTCTATGTCGCTTGTTTCGTGGCCGCGCGCGCCACCGCATCGCTGGGGATCGTCTTGGCCGGGATCTTTTTCGCACCGGCCGCTCGAGCGGTTTCACGGAACGACGCGAACTCGGTGCGATCGTTTCTGGCCGTGGGGGTACGGGTGCAGGTGCTTCTGCTGGCGCCGCTGGTGGCCTTGGGTCTGTTCAGGGGCCCGGAGTTTCTGCAGAAGGCGTGCGGCTTTGCAGGCCCGCCCAGCGGTGTTTTGCTGGCCACGTTGCTGGCCGCTGGTGCTCTGTTGACGATCTGGGCGTTCGTAGGCGAGATGCTGGCGGCGGCCGGGCACCTCCGAGCGCGCCTGCGTTTGGCGGCCGGCGCGGCCGCGGGCGGGCTGGCGGGGATGTGGGCCGCCACGTATGCTGGTGGCCTGCAAGGGGCCGCCGTGGGGTTGCTGGCGACCGCGGCGGTGGGCGCGGCCGGATCGATCATGCTGGCTGACCGCGCGTTGGGGCCGTTCGTGCCGTGGCGCGGAGTGGGTCGCGCCGTCGCGGCGGCGGCGGTGGCTGCGATGGTGGGCTCCGCGACGGCGTTTCCTCCGGGGCTGGCGTGGGGTGCGGTGGATGCCGCGGTATGCGGGGGGATTTACCTGGGGTTGTTGGTGCTGTCGGGCACGACCGCGAAGCGGAGGCTGGGGGAAACCCGATGATGATCGATGCGGCCATGGCGCCTGTGTGGATGGCGGTCAATATATTCCTGCTGTGGGCCGGGTGGCGCGCGAGCCGACGGCTGATGCCCGAGGCGGGTGCGATCGTGCGCGCTTGCCAGATCGCGCTGTTCTGGTGGGCAGCGGTGGTCCTGGCCGCCGTGACGACGGGGGCCGTGGGGCTGCTGAACGGTCCGGCGCTGCTGGTCGGCGGCACGTTGTGCGGCGGGGTGCTGTTGGCCGCTGCAGCGCGCCTTGGAAAAACGGTGGAACACCGCCCGGGGGGAGCAGATGATCCGATGGGACTTGCGGCCGGCTCCGGGTGGTTTGGCGAGCGGTTCTGGGTGTTTCTGTGGGGGATCTGGCTGGCTTGGATGGCAGCCCGCGTGGGCGGCGTGGCGCTGCTGAATTTCCCCAGCGAGTGGGACACGTTGATGTACCACCTGCCGCTGGTCAACCAGTGGCTGCGCGCCGGCAGCCTGTACGCGCCCGACGATCCCGTGTGGTACAACGCGGCGAACGTGGAACTGGTCGGACTGTGGTGCGTGGGACCGTTTTCCGGGGATTTTCTGACGGGCCTGACCAACTTGCCGGCGCTGGTGCTGTTTGCCGGAGCGGCGGTCGAGTTGGGCGGCGAGTTTGGCTTGGCGCGCCGGCTGAGCCACGTGGCAGGGTTGGCCATCGTCTCCAACTGGGTCGTGTTCCGACAGTCGCTGGACTCCAAGAACGACATGGCCGTGGCGGCACTCTTCCTGGCAACCCTGCTGTTCGGGATGCGGTATCTGAGGCTGGGCCAACGCGGGGCGCTGGTCTACGCCGCGTGCGCGTTCGGATTGTTGTGCGGCGTAAAGTACTATGCGGTGGGCTACGCGGGCGTAGCCTTGATCTCGATGGCCGCCGTGTCGCTGGCCGGCGCACCTGCGTGGAGGGGTTTGAAACTGGTCGCAGCCGGCATCGCAGGGACCGCGATCTGGAGCGGGTTTTGGTACCTGCGGAATTTCTGGATTACCGGGACGCCCATCTATCCCAAGGGGATCGGCGGACGGATCGACATGCTGTTGCAGATCCGTCCGCAGTTGTGGGAGTCGACGCTGTTGGGCAACAACAGCCCGGATGTGTTCCCGCTGTTGATCGAGGCCATTCAATCCATGACGGGCCCGTGTCATTTGGCGGCCTTTTTGATGCTGCCGACGTTGGTCGCTTGGCTGATCGGCTCGGGAACCTGGGTTTGGGTGCGCGGCGGGCGAGCGGAGGACGGAGGACGGCGGCTGCTGCTGGCGGTTCTGATCGTGGGTTGCGGTCTGGTTTTCGGCCTGACTCCGTTTGTCGTAGAGACGGTGCCTGGAACCATGAACATGCTCCGGGGCCGCTACCTGCCGGCCCGTTTCGGGCTGTGCCTGCTGACGCTGGGCGTGTACGCGCTGGGGGTGCTGGTTCAGGACCTCTCGCGCGCCTTGCGGGGGCGAGATCCGGTCCGGAGGTGGCGGATGGGACTCTCGCTTCCGCCGCCGGTGATTCTCGGCCTTGCCGCCGCGTGGCAGTTCTACGACAACGCGCGGCGCGCTCAAAACGGTCAGATCGTGGATACCGCCCTGCTCGCCTTGAACGTGTTGTTGATCATGCTGATCGTCGGCATGTTGCGAAGCGTGCCGCGGCGGATAGTGTGGACGTGTGCCGCGGTGGGCGGCATCGCTCTGGCCGGTGCGGCCGGCTGGGGCGTCTATGAAATCAGTCGCGGCTGGCACGATGGTTACGCGCGGCACTACGACACGACGTTCCGCGACCGGATGTTTCAGATGCTGGAGCAGGCTGAACCGCCCGGCACCCGGGTGTGTGTGTTCGGTGACCGGTACTATCCGTTTTTTGGTTCCAGGCGACAATTTGCGCCTTGCCGGCCGCCCTACCTGGCCAGCCGAGAGCAAGCACTGGAGTACGTCCGGCGACAGCGGGCCAGCCTTGTATCGGCAATCCGGGATGCCCGCCCGCGAGCCGAGCGGTTTGACGGGTGGGGCGGCTGGTTGAGCGACTACCCCGAGGTATTCGTGCCGGTGGTGTCAGCCAGTCAGACCACGGCCCGCTTCGACCTGTTCCGAGTCGATCACGCGATGCTGGAGCGGGTCCTGGCGGATCGAACGGCCGTCGCGAGTGAGGCCGACGCGGAACCTGCCGGCCTCGGCCAGCCGCACGAAGCAGCCGCGGGAAAGGCACAACCGTGATTGAATCCTACTGGTGGCGAACCGTTCCCAACTTTGGCGATGGGATCAGTCCCCACCTGGTGCGATGGTTGAGCGGGCAGCCGGTGCGGTGGTCGGGGGCGGCCGGACGGCCCGTGTTGGCGGCGGTGGGCAGCGTGGTCCAATCGTGCCATCCCGGTTGGCACATCTGGGGTTCGGGGCTGATCGCCGGCGACGCGCGAATCCCCGCCGGACTGACCGTTCACGCCGTGCGGGGGCCGCGGACGCGGGCGGCTCTGGCCCGCTGCGGTTATCCGGCTGACGTGCCGTTAGGCGATCCGGCCTTGCTCCTGCCGTTGCTCTTCCCGGGGCGTTCGGATCCGGTCTACGACTGGGGCATCATCCCGCACTACATCGATTATCCTCTGCTGGCCTGGATCCTGTTTGCCAAGCGTCTGGGTTCGCGCCCGGCGGATCGTCGGCGAGTGATCCTGATCAATCCCTGTTGTTCACCGCCAGCGTACATCCGGCGGCTGACCGCCTGCCGGCGAGTGGCCGCCAGCAGCCTGCACGGCCTGGTGGTGGCCGACGCCTATGGTATCCCCAACGCGTGGTTCGCTACGGGACGGAATCCGCTCAAGGATTTCTGTCTGAGTCGCACGACGTTCATGCACGACGATTTCAAGTATTTCGACTATCTTGAATCGATCGGGCGGCTGGATGCCGCGAGGACGCTCGTCCAGCGGCGGATTCCGTGGGACGAGTGGGAGGAACAGGCTCGGCGGTGGTCCCGGATCGCCTGGGATCCGCTCCCGTTGTTGGAATCGTTTCCGTGGAGGTCGAGTGGATGGGAGAGCCGCGTAACGGGACCTGCGCGAGAGTACTGGCGCTAGTAATAGATGATCGGCGCGCATTGTCTCCCCCTTCGCCGTCGGAGCGGCGATGCGGGGAGCCAGAGAAGAGAGATCCGCAGTCGGGTCCTTATGCAAGAGGAGGATGCGCCTAGCCGCGGGATTAGACCGCGGAGGCGGGGGCTGACGCCGCGTCACCGCCGGTCCGTGCTTGCCTGCGCGTCCGTTTGCTTCTTTCCGCCCCATGCGCAAGGATTTCGCGCCCTCTCGGATGCCAATGACGCGGGAGGATTGGTAAGATAGATGGTTGAAATGAGCCTGGATCGGTTCCCGGCTTCTAAGAAGAATCGGAAATGGAGCAAGGAGTATGTCGATGAGAATCATCTTGTGGCGACGTGTGTGGATCGGGGCGATGGTCCTTGCGGCCGCGATGGCCGCGGGCTGGTCCAACGAGGCGATGGCCCAGGGCAAGCCGGCGGCGAAGCGTCCGTCTTCGGACACGGTTCCGGACCTGTCGGCCGCCGACCTGGAAAAGATCGAGGCGGCTCTGCCGGCCAAAGCCGCAGCCGTCCCCAAGCAGCCGCGCCGGATCCTCGTCTTCTGGCGCTGCGAAGGCTTCTTTCACGGTCACGGCATCGCCGGCGGCAACAAGGCCATCGAACGAATGGGGCAGAAGACCGGAGCGTACACCGTCGATCTCTCGCGCGACTATGAGGTCTTCACCGCGGACAATCTGGCCAAATACGACGCCGTCGTCTTGAACAATACAACGGGTCTGAAATTCTCGGACGAGCAGAAGCAGCTGCTGCTCGATTTTGTGACCGGCGGCAAGGGGTTGGTAGGCATCCACGCCGCGACGGACAACTTCTACAACTGGCCTGAGGGCGCCAGTCTGATGGGCGGACTGTTCGCCGGGCATCCCTGGGGCGGCGGAGGGACGTGGGCCTTCAAGCTGGACGAACCGGACCATTCGCTCGTCCGCGCCTTTGGCGGCGAGGGATTCAAGCTCCGCGACGAGATCTACCAGTTCAAGGATCCCTACACCCGCAACGACCGTCGCGTGCTGATCAGCCTGGATCTGTCGGACAAGGACACCGGCGACGTGGCGGCCACCAAGGGCGGGCGCCAGGACAACGACTACGCCGTGGCCTGGATCAAGAACGCCGGCCAGGGCCGGGTCTTCTACTGCTCGCTGGGACATGCTCAGAACGTATTCCAGGATGCGGCTGTGAACCAGTTTTTCCTCGACGGCATCCAGTTCGCCATCGGCGATCTGTCGGCCGACGCGACGCCGAAGAAATAGCTTTTCACGGCAACAACCGAAGTCACGCGGCGCAGAGGCGAAGTCACCGAGATTTCGCCCGCCGCCCGCGTTTAAGGCGTTAGCGCCAAATGGTACAATGCGTGTTATGGATGAAGCGCCGGACGGTGCGGTGTTCGCACCTGAGACCGGAAGAGCCAGGACCTTTCATTAATTTCAGGTGACTCCATGAAACGAAATCGTTCCTCGCGGCGCAGTTTTCTTATGGCTTCAGCGACAGCGTTGGGGGCGGCGGCGTTCAGCCGGCCGCTGATCTTGTCGGGTGCCGAAGCCGGATCGACAGCCGCCAACAGCAAGCTGAACCTCGCGCTGGTCGGCTGCGGCGGGCAAGGACGCGGCGTAATGAAGGGCCTGCTGTCCGGCGGCGCGAATTTGGTGGCCCTGTGCGATCCGGATCCGGGAATGATCGACCGGGCGCGGACCGACGCCTTGAACTCCGGCGGCGAGGCGACCAAGGATGCCAAGGCATATGAAGATTATCGCCGATTGCTCGACAACGCATCCAGCCTCGACGCCGTCCTGATCGCCACGCCCGACCACTGGCATGCTCCCTTGTGCAAGGCGTTCATGAAAGCCGGCAAGCACATTTACTGCGAGAAACCGCTGACGCACAGCGTGGCCGAGGCCCGCGAACTCCGCGAACTGTCGCGGACCTGCAACGTCGTTACCCAGATGGGCAACCAGGGCAGCGCCAGCGCGTCGCTCCGCCGCTGTACCGAGGTCATCCAGGCCGGCGCGCTGGGCCAGATCCGCGAGATTTATCATTGGGGCGTCGGCGTCACGGCCAACGAGGGCAGCGCCGAAGGCGAAGACCCCGTTCCGGAAGGCTTTAACTGGGACCTGTGGGTCGGGCCATCGGCCATGCGGCCGTTCAAGAGAGATGTCTATCATCCATTCCGCTGGCGCAGCTGGTTCGACTTCGGCAACGGCGGCCTGGCGGATATCTGCTGTCACGCGATCAATCTGCCGATGCGGGCGCTCGAGCTGGGCTATCCCGAACGGATCGTCATCAACGTGCAGGACGGCAAGCAGACCGCCGGCAAGGCCGCGGTGGAGTTTCACTTCCCCGCGCGCGGCAGTCTCGTGCCCGTCGTGCTGCACTGGCAGGGCAGCGGCACACCTGCGGCCGAGGTGCTCCAGCCGCTGGTCGATGTGTACAAAGACAAGGCGCCCAACGGCCTGATGATCATCGGCGAAAAGGGCTGCATCTACACCAGTCACTGGAATACCGGCGGCCTGATCCGCCTGGACGGCGAGCCCCGCCTGAAGGACGTGCTGCACCACGACGCCACCAAAGATATTCCCGAGACCCTTCCGCGGAACGCAAACCACGGCCAGGAATGGCTCGACGCCTGCCGCGGCCAGGGTAAGACGTTCTCCGACTTCGATATCGGCGGCAAGCTCACCGAGATCGGCCTGGCGGGCGTGGTCGGCCTCCGCGCCGGCCAGAATCTGGATTGGGACGGCGAGAAGATGGAAGCTACCAACGCCCCCGAAGCCGCTCGGTTTGTACGCCGCGAATACCGGACGAAATGGCTGATCTGACGCCGCAACGCGGTCCGAAAATCGAAACTTGGCAGAATCGTGGAACAGCATGCGAAGTTCGCGTTATGCGAACGGGTTAACGACCGTGACGGCGTCGTAGGTCATGCCGTCGTCCAGATCCTCGCTGTACAGCGTGTCTACGCCAGCGTCCTCGCAGGCCGCCAAGAGCAGGCTGTCCCAGTGCGAAAGGCTGTAGCGGGAACTCAAGTCGAGTGACCTGCCGAGCAGTGAGCGTGACGGCATGACGCAGGGGAACGTGTTTTCCAGACGTTTCACCTGCTCTCGGATTGTCATCCGATCGATGCGACCTTCGTTCTCCCACCGCCGCAGACAACTCAGGAACTCGACGGCCACCTGCCAAAGGAGCGCGGTTTCCGTTTCTTCCTCGCTGAGATCTTCCAGCAACTCAGTCGCTTTGGCCTGCTTTGCAGTTTCGTGTTCATCAACAAAGTAGACGAGCACGTTGGTGTCAATGGCGTTCATGCAATTCGTCCCGTGTATAGCGGCGCCCGCCGGAGTTGATCGGCTGGTCTTGGCGAAGCTGCTGCCACGCCTTCAGACCGGCTTTGAATCGGGTCCGCCATTCCTCCAAGGACTCGACGGCCACGCGCACACGGCTGTTATCCGGCAAGTCGATGCGTTCATCCAGTTTCAGCATTCCGGCCACAATGGTTCCCGTGGTTTCCCTTCTCATGATCCAGCCTCCCGATCGATTTCTGCCAAGTCCCCGGTTGATTATAGCCGGAAACCTGGAATCACGCCCGCGCGTCTCGCGGCACCTGCGGCTGGGCGTTGAACGAAGCCGGCTTGTAGATCGTTCAGGTTGACGGCGGTGTCGTCGTGAGTTCCCCGGGGCGTCGGCCTAGGTGACGATCTGCGTCCCCAGCACACCCAGAAAAGCGCGCATCCAAGCCGGGTGCGCGGGCCAGGCCGGCGCTGTCACCAAGTTGCCGTCCACGTGCGCGTTGTCGAACGACTCGCTGGCGGGGACGAACGAACCGCCACAACCGGTGACTTCCGGGCCGACCGCCGGGTAAGCGCAGCACGCTTTGCCTTGCAGCACGCCCGCCGCCGCCAATAGCTGCGGGCCATGACAGATCGCCGCGATCGGCTTGTCCGCCGCCGCGAAATGCCGCACCACATCCAGGACCCTGGCGTTCAACCGCAAATATTCCGGCGCCCGGCCGCCGGGAATCACCAGCGCGTGGTAAACGGTTTCGTCCAGTTCGTCGAACGCAGCGTTCAGACGAAAGTTATGTCCGCGTTTCTCGCTGTACGTCTGGTGGCCTTCAAAGTCGTGAATCGCCGTGGCCACCGTGTCCCCGGCAGGTTTTCCGGGGCACGCGGCATGAACTTCGTGGCCCGCCATCAGCAACATCTGAAACGGAACCATGACCTCGTAGTCCTCCACAAAGTCGCCGACCAGCATCAGGATTTTCTTTTTCGCCATAGCGTACTGCGTCCTTTCTCGTTGGATAGCTGTTGTTTAGTTCGACAATCGCACGATCGCCTCGTAGGCTTCGTGGGGCGATAGGCCTTCGGTCAGCAGGTTGCGGATCAGCGCGACCAGTTCCGTTTCGTCGTCCAGCTTTCGGCGAGCCAGGAGGTTGGCCCAGCGGCGCGGGTGGACGCGGCGGAACCAGGCGCCCATCTGGTCCGGATCGCGCGGCAGGACGGCGAACACGAACTTCTGTGTGGATTCGACCAGTCGCTTGTACGACTCGGCTTCGTCCAGATCCCACTCGCGAACCATGCTCTCCAGATAGCTCTGCAACTCGCCCTCGGTCCGCAGCGTCTTGACCTTGGCGACAATGCCCGCCAAGTCCGCTTCTTCCCGGCAAAATCGTTCGACCACGCGGGCTGCGATCCAGGCCGCATCGATCCATCGTGTAATATCCTGATAGTTTACCCCCAAGCGCTCCCAGCGGCCGATCAGGTCTTTGACCTTCTCGCCATATTGAATGCAAGCACAAGCGGTTTCGCCGCGCCACAGCTCGTCCGTGGGGACGTTCAGCACGCGGGCCAGTTGCAGCAGTGTTTGGGGCGGGCGGCGTGTCGGTTTCTGCGCGCCGACTTGCAGCCAGCGCGCGAGCGTCTTGATACTGACGCCCGACCGCTCCGCGATCTGTCGCTCGGACAGCGGCGAGGCGTCGATCAACCGTCTCAAGTTGGCGGCAAACACCTCCGACTCGGACATGGGCAGCCCCATTTACATTCGGAAGGTTACGGGGGAGAGCTTTGCCACGGTGGGTTGTCCATTAAGCTATCGTGTCCCAAGTCTCGATGCAACTTCGATTTCCGCCGTTTTTTGCCGAGAAAGCTGCCGGTTTACCCGGCCGGACGCGGCAAGTGTTAACATGGGGCATCTGAGAAGACTTGAACGGCGCCGGCAAGCCGGACGTTGGCCTTGATCGTAATCTCGCGAAATGCGTTCAGTGCTAGCATCGGCGAATGCCCCCGGCTTGCAGGCTGTTGATTTAATGCTGTGGGGTCCGTCCTGGATGTTGGAGTTCACGCTTCAGCGTGTCTTTCCCCGCGCGGGGGCTGCCCGGGCTGCGATCGAAGGCGGCGTATGTTGGAGTTCACGCTTCAGCGTGTCTTTCCCCGCCGGCAGAAACACGCTAAAGCGTGAACTCCAACGGGTGCGATCCCACGGAATATGCGCCAAACACATTAAATCGACAGCCCGCTTGCCCGGGGGATGGTTACGCTTGTTGCTACACACGAGCGCTCTCCACAGAAGAGGATTCGAGGTATCCGCCTTTGTAGCGGCTAACGTGAAGCTCCCCGGGCAAGCGGGGGGCATCACCTTCACGAGCCCGATCCTGCTAGCACTTCGTAAGCTTACGATCGAGACGCGAACGTTGGCGATCGCGGACTGCTACTCGGTCCACGCAGAAACACCGGAAAGAGATTGGCACACGAGTTGCCCAGGTTTTTCCCCAGAGTTCTGGAACCGCCCGATTATTTGTGAGAGGAGTTAATCGATGACGATCCGCAAAGCGCATGCAAAGTGGGAAGGAAATCTGAAACAAGGCCAAGGCACCATCGCGCTGGGAGGCGGAAAGCTCGACGTGCCCTACGACTACGGTGCACGATTCGAGGACGGGGCTGGAAGCAATCCCGAAGAGCTGATCGGTGGCGCCCACGCGGGCTGTTTTTCGATGGCCTTGGCTCATGCACTGAGCGAGGCGGGGCACCCGCCCACGAGAATCGAGACCACCGCACGAGTTCACTTGGAGAAAAACGCCGGTGGCTTCGCCATTCCCAAGATCGAATTGGAGACCGAAGCCGACGTTCCCGGCGTCGACGATCACACGTTTCAACGTTTAGCAGAAGAGGCAAAGCGGAATTGTCCGGTCTCCAAAGTCCTTTCTGCGGCGGAGATTACGCTCGATGCGAAACTGCTGTCCGCTCAGCCAACATGAGCCGAGCGAGGCGAGAGTCGAATCATGTCGCGTGAGTTGCTCACGCGGCGGTACCCACGCGCTCGCTCTGCTCAAGATCGAGCTTGAAGGAAATCAGACGCATCATGTCTCGGAGACTGATGATCCCTTCCAGTTGCCCGTTACGGACGACCATCAAGCGTGAGTTGCCGTCCTCGCTCATCTTGGAGAATGCCTGCAGGGCGTCCGCTTCGGGTTCGATCATATTCTGCTCTGAGCACGGTTCGGCAAGTTCGCCAACCTTGTGCAGCGCCCATTCCTCTCGAGGCACGTCTTTGACACGCTGCGTCTTGACGCAGCCGACAAGCTGGCCACCACTGACCACCGGAAACATCTTAAAGTGGTGCCGGTAGATGTAGTCATCCACGAACTGTTGGATCGTCGTCGAAGGCGATACGGTTTGCACCTGCGGTTGCACGAACCGCCGAATCGGCTCGCCTTCCAGCGCCCGTCGGATCAGGACCTGTTGGTACGACATCGATGCTGCGCCTCGCAAGAACATCCCCAACAGGAACCACCACATTCCGCCAATGAAATTTCCCGAGATGAACTGGATCACGCCGAGGGCGATTAAGAACAGACCAAAGGCGGATCCAATAAAGGAACTGATCTGGGTGGCTTTTCGCAGACTGCCCGTCGTCTGCCAAAGCAGCGAGCGGAGAACTCTTCCGCCGTCCAGCGGAAAAGCTGGAACCATGTTGAAAAGTACCAAGATCGTGTTGATAAATCCCAAGTACCAGAACACGGCACCAATCAGCAGGGCTCCGTCAATGCCCGCGCTCAACCGCCACAGCCCGAACGATGCTGCCGCGATGAACACACTAGCGATCGGACCGGCAATCGCGATCCGGAATTCGGCGCCCGGACTGTTCGGCTCGCCATCCATTTGAGCCACCCCGCCAAAGAGAAACAGCGTAATGCCCCGCATGTTTATTCCCTCCCGTCTGGCGACCCAGGAATGGGCAAACTCGTGCAGCACGATCGAGATAAATAACCCCAGTGTGCCCAGAATTGCCATCCACCAGTACATGGTGTTCGATAGGCCGGGGTAGTAGCGAGGGAAAAGGCCGCTGGCCAGCGACCAGGCGACAAGAATCGCGATCAGGATCCAACTCGCGTCAACACGCACCGAGAATCCGAACAACTTGAAAAGTTCAAGGCTTCGTCCAAACATGGCTGTTTCTCCTTCGTCTGATCGCACTTCGACTTGGTGATCTTCTGACTCAAACAGCCGTGCAAAGCACGTACCGGTTGAAGCAGCGTCGTTGGAGATCATGCTTCAGCATGCGGGGCACTGCGACAATTTGGCGGAGTGCTGCGACATTTCGGGCCCGACAGTCGCCCGGACGCCTGTCGGGATCAATGCCCGAACACCTTCTCGACGTCGCGCCCAATGGCATCGCGTTTGCGGCACGGAAGCACGCATTGGACCGCGCCTCTTCGTAGCATGGCTCTCCGAGCCGTGCAGGAGTTGGACGGCACGGCTTGAGAGAGCCATGCTACTCCGGGCTGCGGACTCAGCCGCGTCAGGCGGATTCACAAGGCCAGAGGCGAACCGATGAAACAGAACTTGACCACAAAACTGATTGCTTCCCATCTGGTCGAAGGCCAGCTTGCGGCCGGAAACGAGATCGGGATCCGCATCGATCAGACCTTGACTCAAGACGCGACCGGGACGCTCGTGATGCTTGAACTTGAAGCCATGGGGCTGGATCGAGTCAAGACCGACTGCTCGGCGCAATACGTCGATCACAATTTGATCCAGGCCGACAGCAAGAACCCGGAGGATCACCGGTTCCTGGAAAGCGCCTGCCGCCGCTTCGGCGTGTGGTACAGCAAACCGGGCAATGGCGTGAGCCACCCCGTCCACCAGGAGAAGTTCGGCAAGCCGGGCGCGACGATGCTCGGTTCCGACAGCCATACGCCTGCGGCCGGGGCCATCGGAATGCTGGCCATCGGCGCCGGCGGCTCCGAAGTCGCGATGGCCATGGCGGGTTTTCCTTGTTACGTGAAGATGCCCAGAGTCTGGCAGATCCGGCTTGACGGGCAATTGCCCGACTGGGTCAGCGCCAAGGACGTCATTCTGGAATTCCTGCGCCGCTGGGGCGTCAAGGGCGCCGTCGGCTACGTGCTCGAATACTGCGGGCCCGGTTTGGCTTCGCTTTCGGCCATGGATCGCCACGTGATCGCGAACATGGGCGCGGAATCGGGAGCGACGTCGAGCGTTTTTCCGTCCGACGAGGAAGTGCGAAAATTTCTCCGCTCCCAACAACGAGAGCACGATTGGGTCCCGTTGCAGGCGGACGACGGGGCAGATTATGACCGGTATGAAGAGATCGACTTGAGCCGGTTGGAACCATTGATCGCCATGCCGTCCAGTCCGGGCAACGTGGTGCCGGTTCGGGAAGTCGCCGGACAGCCCATTTCTCAAGCCTACATCGGTTCGTCGGCCAATCCGGGTTATCGCGATTTGGCCGTGGTGGCCGAGATCGTCAAAGGAAAACAAACCGCGCATCAGGTTTCGTTCGACATCAATCCCGCGTCGCGGCAAATTCTCGAGAACCTGGTGCAGGACGGGCACGTGCTCGCACTAGTGCGCGCCGGAGCGCGGTTTCATCAAGCGGGATGCAACGGCTGCATTGGGATGGGTCAGGCCCCCGCGACCAAGACGCTCAGTCTGCGGACGGTCCCGCGCAACTTCCCCGGCCGGTCCGGAACGCGCGAAGACAAGGTATGTCTCGTCAGTCCGGAGACAGCCGCCACCTCCGCACTGCGCGGAGTCATTACGGACCCGCGCACGTTGGACATGCCGTATCCCCGCGTGTCGGATCCCGACCAGCCGTTGATCAACACGCAAATGCTGATGGCCCCGCTGCCGGCGGAAGAGAGCCGCAGCGTCGATCTGGTCAAGGGTGAAAACATCGTTTCCCTGCCGTCGTTCGACCCGCTTCCGGACGACCTGATGGTGCCCGTCCTGCTCAAGCTCGGAGATCACTTTTCCACCGACGGAATCCTTCCCGCCGGCACGCGCGTCTTGCCGTTTCGAAGCAACATCCCGGAGATCAGCAAGTTTTGTTTCGACATCGTCGACGCAACTTATGCCCAGCGGGCGCGGGACGTGCGGGAGCAGGGAGGCCATGCGGTCGTTGGCGGCGAAAATTACGGCCAGGGATCCAGCCGCGAACATGCCGCGCTGGCACCTCGCTTCTTGGGTCTGCGCGTGGTCATCGCCAAGAGCTTCGCCCGCATCCACTGGCAAAACCTGATCAATTTCGGCGTCGTCCCTTTGACCTTGCTGGACGTGGACGTCTACGAGCGACTCGAGCCGGGGATGCGATTGAGGATGACCGATCTGAAGCGGCAACTACGAGCCGGAAGAACGGTCACGGTCGAGTGTCCCGAGATCGGTCGCGCGTTCGGAACCGAGCATCAGCTTTCCAGCCGTCAACTGGAGATCCTGATCTCCGGCGGCCTGATCAACTGGACCAAGCGCGAACGCCAGGGCGTTACACAAGGTTACACAACGTCGCGGCCGAGTTCCTGAGTGCTGCTGTCACCGATTGGTCCTGATCGTCAGCTCGTTGCGTCCCTGCATTTTGGCGGCATGTTCGACCTCATGCTGCCGCTGGTGTTCGGCGACTTTTTCGGCCCATATTTTATGCCGGTCGGGATCGAGGATGGCGGCCCCAAAGGGCAGCACACGGAGCACGTTTTGCACGGGCAGCGTCACCGTCTGGACCGCCTCGGAGCCGTGGACTCCGGCGGCTTTCAGCGTGGTGTGCGAGGCGGATGCCAGCGCTTTGGAACCGGCCGCCATCTGCAGGGTTTTCGCCTTGACTTGCTCCGCATGGACCAAGTTGCTCATTTTCGTGCCCCAGGTCAACCCGCTACGGTACTTGATCGTCGGCGTGCCGAACAGGCCGAAGTGGACCGTGATCCCATTCTCGCCGTAATCATATTCGATCGCGTGCGCGGTGTAGGTCACGCGCGGCGCGCCGGGCAGCATCTGGGCCTGGATATAACACCGCTCGCCGGTTTTCGGGTGATTGACGACAATGATCGAGGGCCCGCCGGGCAGCATCTGGGCCTGGAACGACCGGTCGCCGGTGTAGTAATATTTATGCACCAAGACCGCCGGAGGGATGTCAACATGCAAGCCGTGTGCGCTGTGTAGCAGTTCGACGGCCGGCCGCCCCAGGGGGTCCGCGTTGGGGTCGAGCAGTTCGATCTCGTCCGTGGGAGGCACGTTGCGGGATGGACGGTGAGCGGCTCGAATCGACGGCGTCAACAACACCAGGATTCCGACGCCGATCAGGACGTTGTGGATCATTTTTTCTGCCACGATCGTCGCTCCTCTGCTCTTACCGGAACTCGATCTCCATACGTGAATTCGATTTCCACGCGATCGATGATGTCGAAGTACTGCGTGATCCAGGGGTCATTCCCCGTATCGACGTACCAGCGGGGTTGCTGACGCTGTACCCAAAACGAGGCGACATCCAACGGGATTACCACCGGTTTCCCGAGGGCATTCTCGGACGTCGCTCCACCTGTACGGGCGTAACAACGGAGCTGTACCTGGAAAAGATTCCGCTTGATATGGTCCGTGAATTTGAAGCTCTCCTCGGAGGTTGTCACGTCGCGGTCAATTTCCGGCGGTACCAGTTGGATCGGGTTCTGATCCGCGCGGAGGCTGAGTGTCCAGTCGCCGCTTTCGTACACGTTGACGGTGATTTGCGAGATCGAACAGTGGTCCACGCGCAATCGAGGGCGGTCGACAAACTGAAATGCCTTGACGGCGCGCAACGCGACAGGGTCGCCCGTACGCCGCAGGCGTTCACGTTCGAATTCGGTCATTCCAGCGATCGGTAGAGGCTCGCGAACGAGGATCCCGACGGCGCTGACCGACCGTACCGGCTGGGAGAACTCACGATACTGGTAGTCATGATTCGGCAACGAACAAGTTGTTGACGATCGTGTCGCCCCGCGATGCGGACCGGCGGCGACGACCACCACAAATGCGGCCGCCGCAAGGTACAGCAATCCAGTGGGACGTTTCATCGTCAGAGACTCCGGGGATGGCCGTTAGTTGCTTCGAATGGTTCCGTCTACGAGCGGAAGCCGCCGCAACTCCACCTGCCGCAGCAACAGCGGTGCCTCTCGCCCTGTCGCCTGCGATCTCGCCGGAAGGGAGGATGTCCGAGGCACGGGTTGCAGGTAAGCCGTGCGGGTCACCTCATCATCTTCCGCCAGCCCGCCTCGAGACGCTTTCTCGCGATTTGCGGCGGAAGGCATCGTGAGGGGCTTGATCGGAGGCCCGATGGACTGCGACAGCGGCTGCTCAAGACGCTCGGGAATGCCGGTCCCGTTCGGTGCCGCATCCTGATCGCTGTCGCGTCCGCGTTGCGGCGCATCCAGCGCAGGGAAGGAATGCGGTGGAAACAACGGATACTGCGGACGCATCGGACTGCCTTCGGGCGATTGCCCTGGTGCGTATTGTGTCTCGGGCTGGTTGGTCGGCGTATAACCTTCCTGAAGATGGCTGTCGAGAAGATTCGCACCCGGGCCCGAATAACCGTTGGGATGCACGCTGGGAATCGTCTCCTGCGAGCGGTACAGATCCATGCGGCGTTCGGAGTCTGGAACCCGAAGGAATCGATCGACCTCGGAACTCGAATGATCAAACACGCGATTGGTCAGCATGCGCCGGCGATTTCGCACAATGAATTCGTCGTTCGACAATCGCAGCGGATCCAGATCCGCCACGACCGGAGCCCAACGCAAGCCCATCAGGTCGAACAGCGTCGGGAAAATCGTTGCCTGGGACAGAATGATATTCTGCTGGAGCGACGACTCGGCGCTAGGCAGTGGGCGGAACAGAACACCGGCCCACGGAATATCTTCGAGCAGCGGCACGCCGCGGGAGGTGCGCGACGCCTTCAATGCCACCGTGTACCGGCTGACTTCGCGCAACTCAAAGTTACTCAACTGGACATCGGTATCGACGAAGTGCCGTTTGACGCGGCCCAAGTGTTTTTCATCGGCTCGGACGGGTTCGCGGATGTTGGTGCTGTACATATAGTTGAAGCCAAACACGACCGCCTGGCCGTCGGGCTGGATCACCGGACGGATTTCCCAGCCGGTGCCCGTCTCGAACTTGTAGATCGCCGGATCGGGAATCAAGCCCTCCAGAGCCGCGCCGAATTGTGCTCCGCCCGGGCCCTGCTGGCCCAGTACGGCTTCGGCGGTATCGGTCGACAGCCCCGGCAATACGTTTCGCACGGTCGCCAAACCTCCCGTCGCGCCCGGACCCGGTGACGACGTCGGTTGCCCGCTGTGCAGTTTGGCCATTGCCAGAAACGTTGGATCTTGCGCCAACGCCCCCACGTCGTCGATCATGGCCTTGGCTCCGTCGATCGCCTCCGCAATCACGATGTTGCGCTTCGGCAGATCGAATTCCATCGTCGCTTGAGGCGAAACCTTGGCAAACGCACGGTTGTTGGCCAGCACGTTCGTGGTCTCGACCTGCCCCATCTGCACGTCCCACAATTGGCTCGCCAGACGCACCTTGCGGAACGTCGGGTAGTAAAACTGCGTGTTGAAATCGTCATCCAGCGACGTCATCAGCCGCTTGATGTAGCCATCGATATTCGCCGTGTGCGCACGCGTGCCCTCGAGCAACTCGATGAACTTGTCTTCCATCTCGTCGACCAGCATGTCGAGGAATTTCTTGTGGTCCAGAGGACGGCGGGCGGCTTCGGCATTTCGTCGGGCGAATTGATAGTCGAGATCGGCTGCGAGCAGTGCCCTGAACGCTTCGGTTCCCGCCGAAAATTGGGCCATATCCATCGCGAGATTTGAGTAATCGCGTTCGCAAACCAGCCAGCGAGAGAAAAGCTCGTTGACACGTGGCTCGTCGCTATCCACGTACGCAACAATCTGATCCATCTCACGAACGATTTGTCCCGATCGTTCTGTCAGCTGTGCAAGCACCTCGCAATACAGCACGAACATCGTATGGGCTCGGAGCAGATTATCCAATCTTTCGTTTTCGCGAGCCGCACTGATTTGCGTCAGAAGCTCGTTGGCGTGGTCGAGTTTTCTCTGTTGATCTGCGGTCAGGCTAAACGGCGCAAACGCCTTCAGGATTTCCTCCGCTTTGGCGCGGATGTCCGCCAACTTCGTATCAAACAATCGTTGTCCTTGCCCAACCGTGGCTTCGTTCGCGGCACTTACGCTAACGACAACTTCTTGTTCATCAAGCCTCGCTGTGAAGAGGACAGCTTTTCCGATTTCATCCGTGTATTTGACCGGTTCGTAACCGAGCACGTCAAGTCCGAGTGCCTGCTCGATTTCTGTGAGCTTCGTCAACAACGTGGTGCGAAACTCGCTTAGTCTAGTGCCGAAGATTCTTTCTGCTTGATTGGGATCAACCGGGGCGAAGAAAGCATTCTGGGACTTATCGTAGACTTGTTCGAGTTCTTTGGCCTCCTTAACTCGCCCCTCTCGTACGAGCGCACCTATGTAGTTGTTAAGCCTAAGCCCGGTTACTTTTGCGAGTTCCTCGTCGGTATTAAGAACGTTCAACAATAAAGTCCTAATCGGCTCGGTCGCCTTCTGTGCGCTGCGTTTCGCCTTTTCCGCCTGATCTCTTGTCGCCTGCGTCTGGGCAGTTGTTGTGTTCACGGCCATCAGCAGGCGTTTCTGACCATCGCGCATGGCACGTTGGGCCGTGGCAAGCAAGTCTTTCGCTTTGTTTTCTTTCTCTTTTGCTTCGAGCAATTCTTTCTCGCGATCGCCCAGTCGCTCTTCGATCAGGCAACGCTCCATGACGCGCTGCTTCAGTTCCATCTCCACGATCAGGCGGCTCTTGAAGATCTGCGCCAGCCGGACGAATTCGCGCTGGATCGGCGTCATGGTATCGTCGGCGGCGATTTCCACGTCGAACAGACCGCGGATCGATTGAAAACGGGCATTCCCGGACAACAACTGAAAGTCCTCGCGTTTGCACGTTTTGTCGAACAGCCTGTGCTTGCCGTCGCACGTCAATCCTGCCTCGAAATAGTGTTGCTCGGCCATCGGCAGTTCACCAGCCAGCATCCCTTCAAACGTCTGCAGGATCTCCATCCGGGTCGTGTTCTTCGCTAGAGCCATGATGAACATCGCCGAAGCCAAGCTGGTCGAATCCATGGAGTGGAGTGAAAGCAGCTTGTTGCCGGTTTTTAGAAATTCCGAGTCCATGACCTCCAATTCGTGGATGAAATCCGTGCCGAAGAAAGAGTGCAAGTACCGGCGGTCGCGTTCTTCCTGCGTCATGCCGGCACACTCGCCAAGCTCCATTGCTCGCTGAGCAGCGACCAAGACGATGGCTTTGCGGAGCATCTCGGCGGATTGCAGCGTAAGGAAGCGAGAATGGTCGATGAACCGCTGAATCTTCCCGGCGACCTGTTCCATCCGGTCGCCCTTTTCGCCGTTGATCTGCACGGTGTGGACGGCGACGCGAACCTGCCCCACCGGCGCGTCGATCTGATTGATCATCGTCCGGATGACGTTGATGCCCTTGATCGGGCCCCGCAACTGAATCAAACCTTCCCCAATGACGGAGACCGACACCTGCCGCACCGGATCCTCCGATCCGGGCTTTCCCGGAGCATAGGTATCGGGGTCTACGTGGGCGGCGGCGACTTCGCGGCGAAACTGCTCTTCCCGAGCGCGGTCTTCGACGGCAATCGACGCCTGCCATTGTTCGGAAGCCGCCGCTTCGGTCGCACGCAGCGTCTGGACGCGGTGGTAAGCCGACTCGGCAGTGCGGCGGGCCGACTCGGCCACGCGTTCCAGTTGCGTTTGAACATTTCGTGTGTTGTCCGATTGGGCTTGCAGGGTGGCTCGATCAGGATGGTCATCGGGAAGCCCCCTCAAACGCTGGTCAATCCGCTGTAGGTCGGCACCTGCATTGGCCGCTTGATTCGCCGCACTGACCGCTCGCGCCTCGGCCTCTTGCAGCTCGCGTTCTGCTTCACGTGTCTTCTGCGCCGCCTCGATGGCTGCGCGTTCTTTGGCTCGGCGCTCGTCGGCCGCTTGGTCGGCGATTTGCCGCGATTTGTCGGCCAATTGCTGCTGCATGTCCACCGCCGCGCGATTGTACGATTTGACATCCCGGTTGACGATCTGTGTGACGCGATGGGCATCGCGATAGTAGTACAGCCGGGAAACGCGCGTCTCGACACGGTCGGACGGATTGAAGCCGTCGATGATCTTACGCGGATTCGTATACTCAGGGAACTCGACGTTGGGCCCCGTAGGACCCGTGATTCCCCGTGAAATGGCGGGTGTTTCCGCACCGATCGGACGGAAGAGTTGCGTCTCGAAGTCCGCATCCATTTTGTTGCCAAACACGTCTTGAATGTAATCCTTGACGACCGTCAAGGTATAGACTTCAGGACGCACCTCCGTGAAACTCAGGGTCACGGTTCTATCCGCGATGCTGTGCTTCTGAGCGGTGATTACGGCGCCCCCGGTGCGACTCTCTTTGAGGATGAAAGCCTCGTTGAAATTCTTGCCATCGGAAAGGTCCACCAGCTTGATCGGTCTGTTGAAGATGACGTTGATTTCTTTGAGTTCAGGCGTTGTGGGAACGACCCTATCGACCTCCGGGCCATCTTTCCGAATTCGCAGCGTGATGGGATCAGAATTCGAGCCCGGCAAGTTGCCAAGCACGGTTGTCGCTTGGATACGGAAATCACCGTCGTGGTTGACGGTAACACTGGCGGTCCAGTCCTCGCCGGTCACCCGAATGTCTTCGATATCCTGCTGCTGTCCGTCCAGCAGAATGATCATCCGCGTGTCGGCCGTAGAATCGACCTTGGCCTTACCTTTGACTTGGAAAGTGCGGCTGTTGTACAGGAATTCGCCTTCTTTCACCGGTTTGAGCTTCTTGCCGTCACCGTCCGCGATCGCGAGTGCCGTGGCCTTTGGTAAACTGTTCCTGTCCGCGATCACCTTGAATTTCACGTGTTGTTGCGGGGCGGAGCACCGATGTAGGGTCCCGCCAGGTTCTGAAGCCTGCGCTAGAACAATCCCCTCGGTATCTGCGAGCAACTGAGGAATATCCACCTCGGCTTCCCAACGGCCGTCGTCCCTTGGACGGATCGGAGTGGTATTGACGGCGAGACTTAGAAACTCGTGTTCGTTGGGTCTCACGGTCTGA